>Ga0164242_10001672_pt1 | contig 26296 bp, 25 predicted proteins | sample OricomgcompostMG_FD_108783 | JGI IMG/M metagenome (GOLD analysis project Ga0164242, IMG submission 108783) | Miracle-Growth compost microbial communities from Emeryville, California, USA - Original compost - Miracle growth compost (MG) ...
AAGACCAAGAGCGATGACGCCGACGAACAGGTTGGCATCGACATTGTGCGCCGCGCGCTCGAAGAGCCGCTGCGTCAAATCGCCACCAACGCCGGCCTGGAAGGCAGCGTTGTGGTCAACAATGTGCAATCCGGCAAAGCCGGCCACGGCCTCAATGCGGCCACCGGGGAATACGTGGACCTGGTGAAAGCCGGCGTTGTGGATCCCGTCAAAGTGACCCGCTCCGCGCTGGAAAACGCTGCGTCCATCGCCAGCCTCATCCTGACCACCGAAGTCGTGGCCACCGACATCAAGGAGAAAGAAACAGCTCCCGCCGGTGCGCCTGACATGGGTGGAATGGGCGGTATGGGTGGAATGTATTAATAGCCCAAAAGTACTTTTGTGTAAAAGTACTTTTATGACCATTCGGTCAAAAGTAAAAGCCCCGTCATCGCAAGATGGCGGGGTTTTTGTTATGGTTTCTCGCACGGCTTTTACGCTATGGTCAAACTCCTGCATAAAAGTACTTTTGTATCGTGCTAAATTCTTCGACCAAATTGAGCAGAGTTTGGTTATCGGAAACTTCGTTTGCGGTATTTTATAATAATTCCGTGGTTATACCGCATTGCTTATAACCTCCGATTTCTCGTCATTGCGGTATAACATGCGATAACGGGGTAAAAATACCGTATTAATTGGACGTGCGGTATAATTGCTTGTTCTGCCGTCGCGCGCAGCTTTCATGCGTGCGTTAAAATATGGAATATGAAAACCAAAAGGACAAATAGCAAATGGAAAATTATTGCGGCATCGCTATTGATAATTTCTGTGTTTGCTTTTTGTCTCACTTTGCCTCATTGGTGGATGGCGGTTCCGACAGCGCAAATTATTTATAACGGTAAAACTTCTGCTGCTTCTCGTCTTTACCGTGCCAGAAACGGCGAACTTCTGCTCAGGGTTTCAGAACCAAAAGAATATGCTTATTTGATAACGCCAAAAGAGCAAAAGGTTTATTCACCCAACTTCAGTAACTTTTCTTTCTTCCCTTACGCCGCTTTCGTCGAGCATAACGATCAAGGCGGAATAGATTTAGAATACACGGCAAAAACGGATGTCACACCAAATATCGTAGCGGGCAAAGGCTTTATCGAGTTCACGGATTTGCGTAAAAAGCGCATCCGCGTGTCATGGTGAAACAACAACGGCAGAACAAGACAACTGAGTTCGTCCGTCAAGGTATAGGCGGATTTTTTACCAGCTATTTTTCGAGTTGTTCTTCAGTTTGCCATTGCGGTTTTAGTATCCCCTTCCATTAGCGCGATGATTGGTGACTTGCTTTTTCGCAACGATTGCAGGTACTTTGCATCGTCATAAGCAATTTTGTTTTTCCAGCAGACGAAGATGATCAACAAAGGCCCCGCGAAGCGCCGCTGTAGCTTTGATTTCTGGTATATAATTTACGGAAATGAACAAAGAAATAATTACTGATGTTAATGCAGAACTCGTTCGTTTAGGAGTGAAACACGGGCAACAACCGTTTTTAGGAAATTGGAGTCAGTGCAATTGGATGAATACTCCTGGCCCTATTTATGGAGGAGATACAGACACTTGCGGCACTGGAATTGTCATTGCGCCTAATAATGTTGCACTTGATCCTGAAAGTCAGGAAATAGTATTTCGCCAACCTGTAAATTTATATGAACTAAAACAAGTCGTTGAAGCAGCCGATTGTGACCCATTTGCAGGCTATGGTTGTGACGGCAATATGTACTGGACATATCAAAAAATAAAAGAATGGAGTAAGTGCAAAAACGAATTAAAACAATTCTTAGAGCAGGAATATTCCGAGCAAATCAAGAAAATTAGGGAAAGGGACTACACAAAGCACTTCTATTTCTGTTATCTATCGAGATGGAAAGAATATGTGGAGAATGGATTAGATCAATATTTGCGTGCGTATGCTTTTTTCTTGGAAGAGCAACGTATTCCTGACGAATCCAGCACACTTCCGTTAGTCTGAAAAACGTGTTAACAACGGCATAATAAGGTGCTACATCGACTGCCGACAACACTGTCACTTTTCGGCGAGTAATACTTTCCGTGTGCTTTCGGCAGCGGGTAAGCTTATGATTCTGCGGCCGCACGCGGTTTAGTTGCGTGCGATACAATTAAGATATGACTTGGACAGTGTTTGATGCAGGAAACAGTATCGGCCAGCGTGGAAGCGAAGGCGGCATTATTTTACAGAACGATGAACATTCGTTAGGCGCACGTATCACGTTAGAGCAAGATGGCAGTATTGCTCCTTTTTCTATTACTTGTGGTATTTATGGTTGGATGTTTCACACGCGCTTCTTCGGCTCACAGCAGGAAGCTGAATCAGAATATGAACAAATGAAAGTTGAAATGGCAGATATTCTGAATGTCATTCCGCTCACATCCGCTCCAAAAGATGATGAGAAAATGGCGCTAGTATCGGATGCAATATCAAAGTTCGTCGAGCGAAATCCATAAAACTGCCACACAATAAAGCGCTGCACTCGATCGTCTACAGTCCGCTAGTGCCTTACACTTTCGGTGGCAGGGTGGGCTTGGCGTTCGCTTGCCGCGCGCAGCTTGGCAGTGTGTAAAACTGGAATTTATTGCATTTGATTGATACATGGAGGATTTAGACGAAATTCACTGCTATTGCTAAAGCTTTTTTAACAACGGTTTTCATTACATCCGTTTGTGGTGCTTTCGCGGGCGCAATTTACGGCGCTATCTATGTTTTCCCGTTTAGTTTTGTTGGAATAGTTGTTGGTTTAGGACTGGGCGCTCGTGGTGGTTTTGTCGCGGGAAGTATAGGATATGTTCTACGCGGGCGTGCTGGTTGGGTTCTGGGCGGCATTATCGGCGGTCTTGCAGCTTGGGGGGCTTTCAATCCAACCCAACGGTTCTATAATGTAGGGCAATGTGTTTTTTTCTTTCTCCCCAGTATCTTTGGCGGCATTTTAGGCTTAATTATCGGTATTCAAGAGAGAAGTCCTAAGCCATTTTTGCCAGTGTTGTCTTTCGCCAAAGATCGAGACTTTAGCATTCAATGGCAGAACCCTTCGCTCAAGAAGCTGCGTTACATTCTTATTACTTCACTTTTGGTTTTTGCAATGGCCAATGCCAGAAGCAGTATCAGATCAGCACATTGGGATAAATTTGACGAGAGGGATATGCTGATTGATATATACGCGATTTTGTTGAATAATTCGAATCAAGGTTATGGGAGCGGATTCCGAGTCTCTAAGAATCACCGCACGATGATTTATAATAAGCGAACAAAAACGTTGACTGATACTAAAACAAAAGGGACTTGGTTTAATGTTACTAATACAACGCTCCGCGAAGTTGCAAGTGTTGACGGAGCATTAGAAGATTTATCACGCTTCGGGGCAATTGAAGACAAAGGCGGAACCAATAACCGCAAGCGAATAAGGTGACGCGCAATGCGACGAATGCAGGAGTGATGTAATCGAAAATAAAGGCGCTTGGGATCAATGCAAATTCATTAACCACGCATCGAAAGTAGGCACGTCAAAATAACGTCCCGCAATTGCGGGACGCTTTACTTTTGTTGGGTAAAAGTACTTTTATAGCGGGTATTATTTCGCAATATGATAAAATAATCAAAGGAGGCTTTGCAATGAACAAACAGGCTCCCACCAATCAGGCGTCCGATGAAACCACGATAGCTCCCAACATAATCAACATTATTCGTCGTCCTGTATCTGAACGACTAAAAGCAATTGAGGATATTTGGGATTCTATTATTCTGGAACCTGAAGCCGTCGATATTCCTCAATGGCATCGAGAAGAGTTGCGCCACAGGATTGAAACTTATCAATCAAAGCTTAAAACTGGCTCATTTTGGCCAGATGTCCGTCGACGTATTGAGGAATAAGCAGTAATTCAAAAAGTACTTTCCTGCATCCTATGAATAAGAAATTTATTACAATCATCGGCGCGTTGGCAATTATATTGCTGCTGGTGGTCGCACGATTTCGAAGCTCCGCCGCAGGATTGCAAATCGTTGACAAGGAAGTGCCTTGTACCGCGCAAGGCTGTTTTGAGAGTATTTCGCATTATGCATTCTTATATGATGGTTATAGAGAAATTTCACAAATTGAAAAAGGAAGCATTTCTCCAAGCGGCACATACGCTGTATTCTCAAACGATGGCAGGATAATGCTTTACAAACGGGGAAGCGGCCACGCAAAAGATGTGTCACGCGGACGGATTGGTATTCCGGAAACATTCGTATGGAACGAGCGGCAATCACAAGCTACGATTAATTATTGGCAAGATCATCCCAATCCCGCTTATGCCAAGATTCCGCCATTAACCGTTCACCTCACTGTAAAATAGGGCGCACCCAAAGGCGTTCTTCGCAATTGCCAGCCTCATCCTTCTTGGCTATATTAAAAGTACTTTTGGGACTATTTACCACAAATCCAATTTGAGTAAAATTACGGATTTAACGTTTCCAACATATTGCGCACATTTTGCAACTGAGCGTCACCTGCTCCGGGATTTGCAACGGCTTGATCCCATAAATAATTGGAGGACCAGCTATTTAGAATGGTTTGAAGGCTCGTATCCAAAACGGCCTGTGCCTGTGCTTTCTGCGTGGGATCAGAAGTGGCAGCAATAGCATCTTTTAGCATGGCGAATTCTTCATAATCTTCAACTCCTTCGCGGACGGAATCCCAATGAATGCTATCGTAAACCGTCGTTGTATCGAGAAAGGCCGGGGCGTAGCTGGTTCCCGTGGTCTGATATTCGTTCCATGAAGTAGGAGCTCCACCGGTATCTCCAAATGACCAAAATCCTTGTCCCGTTGCACCGTGAGAAAATGCAAACCAGGCTTGATAGCGATAGTATGCTTGCGGGCTATATAACCGGGTCGGGCCGGTACATTGATAAAACCAGAGCGTTTTGCCGTTGTCGCGAAGATCATCAAAATAATCTTCCACTGGTGTGCCACCGTTGCGATAGACAGGCAAATTAGGGCACAATACGTCGATGGAAGTTATGGCGGCTTGATTGGCTGTTTGATCTGGCCGCGTCCAAGTTGGATCTTCAAATAATGTTAGCTCAGGCGCAGCGGCATTGATGGCAGATGCCCAAGCAGAGATGGTATCATCTTGCGCTGTGCTATGAGGTTCATCCACCAATAATAATCCCAGTTGTTGGGGCAGCAATCCCAATGATGTCATGTGTTGTGAGAGCGCCTGCGCCCAACTTCCTACACGGGCGTTGAACTGGGGAGTGCCGGTGGCAGCTCCGGTGAACGAACTACTTACGCTGGCGAAAATAAAATATTGTTTGGCGCCAGGCCACAGGTTAATCCATTGATCCAGATTAGTGAAATCGAGCGGCTGGGTTAAATTTCCCTGAGCATCAAAATAGCTTGCTGAAACAGTAGGCAATGAATTGTTAGCAGCCCACGGGGTGTTAACAAAATGAGAACGCATCAATGCGATAGCTGCACTGCGATTTTGCGTCGTTATCGCATACCTGCCATTACCGTTAGAATAATCCCACATTCCCAGTGAATAGCGTGGAGTATTCATTTCTAAAGAGGATACATCCACCGAAACCGGCACGGTTGTTCCTCCCGATGTTGTGCTGATTAGCAAAGAGCTGTTGTAACTTCCGGCGGGAACACTACTGGAGTCGGCAGTGCACCATATTTTGCGGGTAAGACCGGCAGGAATAGTTATTTGATAGATGCCATTTTGTTCCGGTATCGGCTTGAGTGCATCTGCCACGGGAATATTTTGGGCAGTATCAGTCCACTCCGCATAATCCATTTGCAGCCAGCCGGCAGCAGCGCCCGCTGGAGGATTTTGTAATTGCAATGTCACCGTCATAGGATCGCCGGTAGCATTTGTCAGCAGCAATGCGTCAGAACGATATTGATTTTTTAGCATGGAGAACGACAATTGCGCAGTTTGTTGGGTCGATGGCGTTTGCAGGAACGAAAGCCAGGCATACCGATGCAATTTCCATATTGTCAATGGAGCAAACCCCTGAGCGCCTAAAATTTCACCGCGGACGGCCAGAATATCTTTTTGAGTATCGTTGAAAGGCAGTATTGCTTTAAAATCGGAAGGCACATCTCCCATGGTTTGGATATTCAATTGATCCTGAGCGAGCCGTGCTTGTAATTCTTCTTTAAGCGTTGTGGGAATGGTAGAGGAATCCAATAGATCATTTACGGAATCAAGGTCTTCCTGCAACCGGCTGGATGCCAGAGCCGTAACCATACGCGCCGTAATAAGTTCTTCCATGGAGTCATATTGATCTCCGCCAATCGGGTCATTCAGCCAATCGTCATCTCCCCGATAAACTTCAATTTCATCCGTGAATATATACGGCGAGGACACAACTCCGATGGCCACATAACGCCCTTTGGTGTGTAGCTGGTTTGTGTAATAGGTGAAAGTACTATAACCGCTGGCAGGTGGAGACTCATCTGCTAACCATCTTAAATCTCCCTGATAATGCCATGTTACGTTGTCGTCACTGACGGCGATAGGAATGGTTGTAGGCCAACTGACACCTGCCGTGCCGGCGGCCGTGTCAAAAGAAATGCCGGAAATAGATTGCACCGAACCAAGATCAATAGTGATGATTGCCGGGTTTTCGTGTGACCAGCCCACAGTGCTTAGCTGCGTCCAAAAATAACCGTTGGTATAGTTTCCATCAGTTACCTGAATCGCGTCTTCCGGGTCAGTGCAATAGGAATAGTTGGGAGGAGTATTGAAAGTCACATTTTTTCCCAGCGCAATATTGACGGGAGCTGGTTGCCAGTTTGGGTTGTTCTGACCAAATTGAGCGAGGCTGGTGAAATCGAAAAAAGTTGGACCAGGGAGAGGATAATTCAACCAATCCGAATCACCTTCATATATCTCAATTTCATCGGAGAATATAAAACTCGAGGCATTGACGATCAGCGTCACATATCGTCCTACAGTTTGCAGGGCATCTGTTTTATAAACGAAAGCTGCATAACCACTGGCCGGAGGAGTGTCATCCGCCAGCGTAACCAGATTGCCCGCATAATGCCAGTTTGTTCCGTCATTACTGACCGCAATATAAATACTGGAAGGCCAGTTAACGCCGCAACAACCGGCCGCCGTGCTAAAAGCGACGCCTGAGATTGCTTTGACAGTTCCCAGGTCGACAGTGATAGTGACGGGATTAATATATTGCCAGCCAACGGTTTCTGGATGCGTCCAAATTTGGTAAGGGCCAGGTGCATATACTCCATCCGTTAACTCAATATCATCATCGGGATCAGTGCACAAAGCATAATTGGGCGGATTTGAAACTGTCACACTCTTGCCGTATGCCAAATTCACTGGCTGTGCAATTGCCTTACGTTGCATTGCACCTGGGTAGATTAGTCCTCCTGCCAACGCCACAGCCATCAAAAGTACTTTTAAAGCACCGTGCAGTTTCATAAGGTCTCCTTAAAAAACAATCCGAGATGATAAGCAGAGCAGAATACTCTTATTAGTTATATACCACTTCAATTTAATTTATTGAGATGATATTTAATCTCAGAGGAGTGCACGATGGGAATATAGAAAACGCGGAATTGTGAATTATAAAAGTACTTTTATAATTCACATCGATATACAAGATAAACAAAATAGAATATATTTTTTGAAAAATCATCCTGTTCATCGATGTAAAATTTCTTCTGCGTGAGCTACTATAAAAGTACTTTTACTTTGGCAATTTATCTTGCTGAGCCTGAAGTCTTTTCTCCTTCGCTTTTGCAACGATCTCATCGACATCAAAACCCAATGGTTCATTGGCGGCAATTTTCTTTTTTACGTCCACAATGGCGTCATCAATACACGGTGGCATCATGCGATTTCGCCACCATTGAATTTGCTCGTTATAATCCCAAACATATTCATCGCTGTATTTGAGCGCGTAATAGAGATTGTGTTTGAACCATTTCATCTGTTCTTCAGCCGTCATGTATTTGGAAAAATCATCAATTTTCTGACGCGTGCCAAAAAGCAAATCGACGTATACCGCCTCGCCCGCGCGCACATGCTGCCGGTATTTTTCTTGGAGATCTGCCGCCACATAATTTTGTGGCTCACGCATAATCTTATAGGCCAAGGCAAACTGTTCGGCATTTATCATGGAATAGGAATGTTCGTTGCCATCGATCAATTGCACATTATCATCCGCGGTTTCCAACATGCCATTTAAAAATGGCAACATCAATCCATACTGATATTTTTGAAGTTCCGGATCATTCGAATTTTTAATGACACCGTAAAATAAGCTGTATTGATAAAACATCAAAAATTTGAGGCCGGGCATATTATCTTGCATCACTTTCATGAACTGCTGTCCGCGTTGGCGTGCCTTGACAGAATAATCAGCGAATGTTTTTTCATCGGTATGAATTTGCTTGTCATATTGCCAGGGATTTTTGCCGTAAGGTTCCGGATCAAATACAATTCCTTTTGCATGCGCGGCTCTGGCAGCTTGCGCGGCAAATGCTACCTTGGAAAGTACTTTTTTCCAATCGCTGTCGCTGAACCAATCCATGGTAGAAGTGGCGCGGATAACCAGAAAATTGTCGGTGAATTTATTCCATTTCAAAGAAGATAAAATCGGCAATTGTTGCTGCATTTCCGCTTTTTCATCATCCCATTTATCGATATTAAAAACCTCGCCGCCATCACCGGGCAATCGAAAAACCACGCCATCAAAAGGATGCGTTTCCATTTCTGTGAGATGGTCGCGCAAGAATTCCGGCGTGGGACGATCCCAGCCATATTGAATAAATTTTTTAGGAGTAACCGGTGGAAAAGTACTTTCCGGCGGCGCGGCGTGACAAGAGGCAGCGATTAATAACAGGCATGCTCCGGCTAATGCTGGAACGATATTAAATGTCTTCATCATAATGCTCCTAAAAGTACTTTTACAATGCGCCTTCTTTAAAACTGCGCATAACCCTTTGTTCCCAGTGCAACAATTCCACAACTATTAACTCCATTTTTAGAGCCAGTAAGTAAACCGAAATCAGCGGAACAAACAGCCGACTGTTTACGCCATTTCACATGACCATCAGCGAAAACTTGGTTTCCGCCGTCAAAATGAATATAACTGAAAGATCCATAATTCCAACCTGTATACGTAGGATCCGTCGTACTCGGAGCGTAGACATTCCAAAACGGACGCATGCTTGCATACCAATATGCTGTAGGTGATTCTTCCAGAACAATAATTTGCGATGGATTGGGAATTGCCGCCATTGCTAATCCAGTGGAACGGATGACCACGCCATTCGCTGCATAATTGGAATTACTGTTTCCTGCTGGCGCGCCTGCTCCCACGTAATCCACCCCGGAAGAGCAGCGGAATATCTGCCAACTTTTCACGTAGGGATATACATCTTTTATCCAACTCGTCCCAGGCGCGAGAGCTGGATTAGAATAATTGCTAACGCCACTATTATCTGGCGCCGTGGGATAATGCTCGTCATGATCCTGTGTATACATCATTACTCCCAATGCAATCTGTTTCATATTACTCATACAGCCAGCACGCCGCGCATTATCACGCGCCCGGGCAAATACGGGAAAGAGGATTGCCGAAAGCAATGATATTATAGCCACAACAACAAGTAACTCTATCAATGTAAATGCGCCTACTCTACCTTTTTCAATTTTGCTTTGCTTGGTTAACATCATTTCTCCTCACTAAAAGTACTTTTACTCCGACCTTTTTAAGCGACAATCGCCATCGGCTGTTTCAAACTGGCAGTGCTTTGGCCTACCACTAGTTTCACCGGTAACACAATATTACGCGCGCGGCGTGCCGGGTTTTGCATTTGCGCTAAAAGTACTTTTAGCGCATTAGCAGCCACTTCGTAAATAGGAACTTTTACAGTTGTCAATTGATACGCCGCCAGCGAAAGAGTTTCTGTACCATCGAATCCAGTAACACTCACATCTTCGGGAACACGTAATCCTGCTTCGCGCAATGCGTCAATCATTCCCGTGGCGGCGCGATCATTGTGCGCCAGCAACGCGGTGCAATCCAAATCACGCCAGCCGTTTTCCAACCACAGCTTCATCCCATGATACCCAAATCCCGGATAATCACGAAAATATTCAATGGGCGGCGAATATGCAAATTGAGAATCCTCCTTTAAACCAAATTCACGCAACGAGTTTTGATACGCTCTGTAACGGCTTTGCACTTGCGAATGCTGTGCGAAAATCGGCTGGTGCATGCGGCCCATATAACCAATGCGCCGATGTCCCTGTTCCGCCAAATGGCCGATTAATTGCCGGATACCATCGGCTTCATCCACAGTCACGTTGGTCAATCCAGAAAGCCGGGCAAAGGTATTCACCGTTACAAGTGAAGCGGGAATAATCTGCCGGATATCCTCCCAACTGCGCTCCGGCGATCGATGTGAAAAATGTGGTTCGCTGAGCACGACTCCGTCCAATTCCTTCCAACGTGTAAAATTGGCGGGATCATCAATGATGACCAGACACTGATTTTGCACCTCCGCCTGCTCACGTAAGCCATTCACAAATTGAATGTAAAATTGAAAATTACGATTGAAGCTTGGGCTGGCATCCACAAATCCCACCAACCCTGTCGCAGAATTGGAAGACGGCTCGCTCACGTAAACTCCACTACCCGGTTTCCGCCAGATTAAGCCTTCCGCTTCCAAAGTCTGATAGGTTTTTTCGACTGTGCTCTTGGAAACGCCATGTTGCTTTTTTATCTCCAAATACGGCGGCAACGGTTGCCCCGGCGCCAAATCACCACGTTGTATCTGGCGACGTAACTCCTGTGCCAACAACAAATATTTGGGTGGAGTGGCAGCGTCTTTTAATTCACCTTTGGAAGGATGTGTTTGATTTTTCATCTTTATTTTCCCAAATCGTCCCGGGACGATTATAGTATGCCCCATTTTGACGGATGCTAAACATTTTTTTTGATTTTTATTTTTCGAAGCGATGAACTATGTTAATCACTCTGTTGTTTTCACAAGGAAATCATAATGGACGCAAGCGTTATACTTTCTCCAATCGCGGAATGCATTGCTGTAATATTGACTTCTTGAACCTCAGCCAAAGTACTTTTAGTCACAAAATTATGCCTGTTAATTACAATCGCTATGACAAAGAAATTATCGAACTTCTGGAACACGCGGTTTTGCCGTGGTGGGAGCAATTCGGCTTGTCGCACCTGGTGCAAAGCGCCGATACATTGGCGGAATTTAAAAAGCAACGGTTGCCGGAGCAAATACGCACTTCCGTGAAAAAACGCCAGGGCAAAAGAATAGCTGTGCATGGACGCGGGCGTTCCAACGATAGCAATAATATCGCCAAATGGCGCGAGGACGGCCAAACTGCAGCGCGCTATCCGCAACTGGTATGTGTCTTAAAGGGACAGGCGGATTTTCATATTGCTGATTACATCGTACGTTGTCCCCAAAGTCACTTCCTCCTTTTTAACCCCAAAATTCCCTACCCCAACGGCTTACATCCGCATCTTGAAAAAATGGATGAGGAAGATATTCTCGAAAAACGTTATGCCGAAGTTTTATGGTTTAATAGCCGGCCCGGTGATAATAACCGCATCCGTATATGGACGTGCCACTCACAAGACGGCAAACATTGGGCCAAGCCACGGTTCGATTTCTGCTATATTGAACGCAACGAAGTGATGCAATTTTATCATTTTTTTATTCAGGAATTGATCGACAAATCTCCTTCCTACCATGGCATTGCACACACGGCTTTTCTTACTTTTCTGCGCTTATTCGTACGCGAATTAAAGCAGGGAAAATTTCATTATGGCGGCGCGTGGGATTCTAATTTTGACGGAGAAGGAACTTCAACCATCGAAATGGCGCGGCAGTATATTAATCGCCATCTCAACCAGCATCTCACCACCAGCAGTGTTGCAGAAGCCGTTTACATGTCGCGCGCCAATTTCGTGCGGCGTTTTCACGAACAAACCGGCCAGACATTCAATCAATACCTCACAGCGCGCCGTCTGGAAGAAGCGCAGCGTTTTCTTGCTCAAGGCACCTGGAAAATTGCCGAAATCAGCCAGTTTGTTGGATTGGGACCGGCGCAATTGCGAAACCTATTTTCCAGCCATCTTGGCACCTCGCCCACAAACTTTCGCCGTCAGAGCAAAAACTTGAGCCAAAAATAGCGGTTTTTAGGCAAAATCATTGTTACAAGAATAGGAGATTGGGGAATACTACATTCTAGTTGAAGAAATCGAGGGAGAAATAAGTTATGGATAAAAGCCAGCAAAGAGGATTTACGCTAATAGAACTTTTGGTTGTTATTGCAGTTATTTCTATTTTAGCAGCAATCCTATTTCCTGTGTTTGCGCGGGCACGCGAAAATGCGCGGCGCGCTACATGTCAAAGTAATTTAAAACAGGCAGGATTGGCATTTATGCAATACACACAAGACTACGACGAGAAACTACCTTTTTCGTTGAATACCCAATTAATTGTCGGCCCAACCAGTATTGGCTGGGACACTTGCATCGCACCTTATCTGGGGATCAAAGTCGGCGTTGCTAACGCGCCCTTGCTTTTACAATGTCCCAGCGACACCGTCATCCGCAGCAATCCCGCTTATACCGCCAGAACATACGCTATGCCGATGCCGTTTCGCAACAGCACTACGGGAGGATTTCCCATGCATGGAACTGGTGGCTGGTATGGTTCATGCGGCGTAACGGGAACAGTCGGTGGATGCGTGCCGCTCGCTGCCATTGACGATCCTTCTCAAACCCTTTTATTAGTAGAAAATCCCACCACAGGTAATTTTTTCGCCAGTTCTTCAGGCGGCATTTGCGCCACTGCACAAAATCAACAAACTAGCACAACCACTCCCATCCATCTGGGCGGATGGAATTATCTTTTTACAGACGGACATGTTAAGTGGTTGCGTCCTGAAAAGACAGTGGGAACCGGAACAATGGCAAGCGCTGACGGAAGCGCCAAAGGAATGTGGACGCTAGATCCCAATGATTAAAGTATCTTCGCAGATAAAATGGTATACCCCTTTCTATTATTCACACCAATTAAATATGAAATCTACCCTGTCAACAAAAGTACTTTTACTACTATTTGGAGCCTTATTCATAATGCCAACTCTTGCAAAAGCCGCCGCGCCTGAGCTACTGGGAACACCTGTCAAAGTTTCCGAAAATCGCGGGCGAATGGCAGTGGATATTGATGGCCAGCCATATATTGCCGCGTTTGCCTATGACCATTATCAAAACGGTGCGCGCAATTCGTTGCTTATTATCAATGCACTTACCGGGCAAACGAATCAGTATTGGTTTCCCAAAAAAGACGCGGCCAACGGCGATTTATTTCACATGTTGCGCGCCAATAACGGCTGCATTTATGCCACCATCGGCCAGCAGTTTGTGGAATTTAATCTGCATCAGCGCGCCTGGACTTTTCATGCGCCGATTGATGGAATGGCGATGTCATTCACGCAGGCGCCAAACGGCAAAATTTATTTCGGCACTTATCCCAAAAGTACTTTGTGGGAATTTGATCCTGCCGCGCGCAAGCTGCGCGAAGTCGGCCAATTGGATTCCGCCGAAAAATATCCCTCGTCGCTGGGCGCGGATAAATTCGGTTGGGTTTACGCGGGCATTGGTACGGCGCGTAATAATCTTGTTGCGATGAATGCGCAAACCGGCGAACGTATTCAACTGGCAAATGAAGATTCACGCCAAGTGGGAACAGGCAGCGTTTATATCGGGCAAGACGGCAATATTTACGGACGTGAATCCGGCTCACGAAACACTCCTTTGTTAAAACTGGAAAACGGTAAAGCAATTCCGGCGGATGCGGCAACAGTCAAATTCGCCACGCGCGAAGATATTCATTTTCAAAGCGTCCTCACCGATTTTCCCGATGGTGAAAAACTGCTCGGTTGTGATCTAACCACGAAACGTGCTTCCTTTATTGATAAAGATGGCAAGAGACACGACGTCACTTTCGATTACGAAACCAACGGCGCGATGATAAGCTCGTTGACATTGGGCAACGATGGCAATATCTACGGTTCCACCAATCATCCGATGCACCTGTGGAAATATGATCCCGTCAAAAGTACTTTTACCGATTACACCGGAATTCCCGAAGTCGGCGGCGGCAACTTTCCGAACTTACTTGCCTGGGAAAATAAAATCGTCGGTGCCACTTATGCACGTGGGACAGCTTATGTTTTCGATCCTGCGAAACCATGGACAAACGGCATCGGCGACAATCCAAATCCAAAACAAATTGGCGATTATAGCGATGACATTTTGGAACGCCCGCGCGTGGCATTATTATTGAACGACGACCACACCGCCATTTTTAGCGGCTTTCCCGGTTACGGCTACACTGGCGGCGGCATGGTGTTTTATGATTTGCAAATTAATACGGCAAAAGTACTTTCATCCCAGGATTTGCTGCCGGGCCAAAGCACCATCGCGCTGCGGCAATTGCCAAATGGTTTACTCATCGGAGGCACCAGCACGGAAGCGCCCGGCGGTGGACATCAATTAGCGACAAAATCCGTGGTTTATTTGATGGATCCGGCCACACAAAAAGTACTTTCGCAAACCGAAATCGGCCCGGATATTTACAGCCTGGAAGTATTATCCAATGGAAATGTGATCGGCGTAACTCGCGATTCGCATCTATTCATTTTCGATCCCGCTACGAAAAAAGTACTTTTGGATAAAGATATAAAATCATCAGGCGGCGTTGTGAATGCGGGGCAATCGTTAATCCGCGATAAAAAGGGAAATGTCTATTTGATTCTTTCTTCTTCTATTTCGGCAATATCGTCGGAAGGAAAAATTACTCGCTTAACCACGTTGCCGGAAAACGCGACTTCCGGCACAGCTATTTTAAATGGAGAACTTTATTACGCGACAAGTTCGCAATTATGGAAGTTCGCATTACCAGGATAAAAGTACTTTTAAGTAAATTACGTCATCATGCTACAACCAATCAACACTATCACTTTTCGTCAATTACTCGCAACTGGGCCTTCTATCAATAATGCACCTGATATTTCCACTCCAGATGCCTGGGAAAATAAACGGCAAGTATTAAATAATACCCTTCAGGAATTGATGGGAGAATCCTCCAACACGATTATTCCGCCGCCGCAATATACAATTTTAAAGGAACAAAACACCGCTAATTACCGGCAATTGACTATCGCCTATTTAACGGAACCGGACGAAGAAGTGCGTGCGCATTTGCTGATTCCTCACCGGCACAATGGCGCATCGGTATTATGTTTACACGGCACCAGCGTCGAGGCAAAAGATACGCAATTGGGAGCCGGCGCAAAACCCAATCGCGACTGGGCGCGGTTTTTCTCGGATCGCGGATTCATCACCTTATCGCCCGATCATATGTGCTCCGGCGAACGTTTCACCGGCGGCGAAAGACCTTACGACACAAGTACTTTTTACGAACGCCATCCGTATTGGTCGGCGATGGGTAAAGCCGTGTGGGATGGAAAGCGTGCGCTGGATATTTTGCAAACTGTTGATGGCGTAGATGAAAATCGTATCGGCTGCATCGGACATTCGCTGGGCGGATACGGCACCATCTGGGTGGCGGCGTTCGATGAACGAATCAATGCCGCGGTTTCGAGTTGCGGCCTCACCACGTGGCAGGACAATCCGCGCCGCTACGAATGGGCGCGCGAAGAATGGTATGTGCATCTGCCCCAACTAAAACCGATTTTCCAGAAACAGGAAAACACCGGCGGCTTGCTGCCGGTGGAAATGCACGAATACGCCGCGTTAATCGCGCCACGGCCGTTTCTCAATATCTCCGGCATGACCGATAAAACCTATGGCAATAACGAAACCATGCCCGAAGTGGGATTGCAGTTAAACGCATTGTGGGATGTGTTGGGCGAGCCGGAAAAATTCGCGCAATTCCTGATGGGCGCTCCGCACGACGTACCGCATTACAGCCGCTTGCTGGCGTTGGGATGGATGGAGAAATGGTTGGGCGTGGCTTAAACTGACTTATCACTTATTTTCTTCGATGCATAATTCAATGGCTTCCTGGATGCGGCGTTGTAGAATGTCCAACGAACGCGCCTGGGTGTGGCAGCCATGCAATTCGGGAACGCTGGCTACATAGTAGCCTTTCTGATCTCGTTCAATGACTACGTAAAATTCTCGTTTCATCACTGTAAATATTACCATAATACCCCAGCCGGAACTCCACACGATATAATAGGATTGATGCCTTCGCTCGATATTTCCATCTCTATCGTTTCCTACAACACCCGCGATTTGCTGCGCGCCTGTTTGCAATCGTTGGAGGCGCGGCGTGATGAAGTTGCATTGGAAATTATCGTTATCGATAATAATTCTACCGATGGCAGCACGGAGATGGTTCGTGCGGAATTTCCAAAAGTACTTTTAATCGAAGCCGGTGAAAACCTGGGATATGGACGCGCCAACAATCTGGGATTAAAAGACGCCACAGGCCGGCATTTTTTTGTATTAAATTCCGACACCGAAGTGCAGCCTGGAGCGTTGCGCGCGTTGGTGGATTTTTTGGATCATCATCCCAAAGCCGGCGCGGTGACGGCGCAGTTAATTTTGCCGGACGGCAGCATTCAGCCTTCGTGCGCCACCGATCCCAATTTGATGAAAGTGTTCTGGGAACAGACCTATCTCGACCGATTATTTCCCCACAATAAAATCACCGGCGGCTACACCATGACGCATTGGAATTATGATGACATCCGCGAAGTGGAACAAGTCGCCGGCGCGGCGGTGGTCATTCGGCGCGAAGCGTGGCAGCAAATCGGCGGATTCGATCCGGCGTTTTTCATGTATTTCGAAGACACCGATTTGTGCATCCGCCTGCGCAAAGCGGGCTGGAGCATCTGGTTTTTGCCGGACGCACGCGTGCATCACAAAGTCGGCGCATCGAGCGATAAAGATTGGCAACTGCGCGCGCGAATGGTTTCCTCGCTCAACTGGAGCCGCTATTATTATTTTTCCAAGCGTGAAAGTACTTTTAGAGGAAAGATATTAAAAGCCTTAGTAATAATGGGTGCGTTTTTGCGATTAGCTGTATGGAGCATCATCGCCCTCATCAAACCAGCCAAACGCGATCAGGTGAAATTATTCCGGCAAGTTTTGCGTCAGAGCTGGAAAATGCGTGTTGAATAAATCACCAGAGTTCGTTATTCAACTTCGCCTTTCACCATTACCAACGCATCTTCGCCATCTTCGTAATAACGCGGACGGCGGCCACGAACAGCGAAGCCGAATTTATGATAAATGGCAAAGCCAGCTTTGTTGGAAATGCGGACTTCAAGCGAAAGTTTCTGTACTTTCAAATCGTCGAAATCTTTAATCAGCGCGGTCATCAAGGCAGATGCAATACCTTGTTTGCGCGCTTCATGCAAAACACCCAAACGTGCTATTTCCGCTTCGTCGTGCACATGCCATCCTGTAATATATCCCACCAAGATGTTATTTTGACAAGCCACCAACACGATATTGCGTTCTCCATCAAATAGTGAGGAAAGCGAATCTTTTGACCAAGAATCCATGAACACTTCTTCTTCGATATGAATCAACGCATCTATGTCAGCAGTCGTTGCTTCGCGAACCGTAAATTGTTCATTCTCTATGATGTTTTGCATTATATTCCCGTTCCGCCGCTGAAGGCGCTAAATAAATTGGTTGGATTTGTAAAACTCCATCCAGTTGATTGTCTTGCACGCGCATCGCAGCCAACTGCCCCAACGCTTGCAGCCGTTGGCTAAAAGTACTTTCACGGCATTCCATCGAAACAGAAATTGCCTGTCGAAACAATTCGCCGATTTTCTGATCCGGCATATTTGTCACCACGTCCGCAATGTTACGTTCCTTCATCCAGAATTCCAATCGGCTGTTTACCTGTGCATAAGAACCAATCCATTCCGCTTCCAGCAAATCGCGTTCCGCGCCGCGGCAATGCCATAATTTTGCATACACTTCGCCGGGACGGCATGGCGATTGAATCAGTAGCAAATTTTCCTTATCCGGCTGTTGCAGCGCTTGGGCAAAAATATCAAAAGTAGCAATTCCCACCATCGGCAGATTCAAACTTTGCGCTATCGTTTTGGCTGCGGTTAATCCAATCCGCAAACCTGTCCAGGAACCAGGCCCCAAACTCACCGCGCACATATTAATCTCCGAAAGCGCGCATTCCGCATCATTCAAAACCTGATCGACAGATCGAATCAATTGGCGCGCCAACGTGCGCGCGCCATCATCTTCAAAATGCGCCAGCAACGTACTTTTACCCGCATCAATTTCTGCCACGCCCACGCCCCACGGTACGCCGCTGGTTTCCCATAAAAGTACTTTCATAACGACGCGCCCTGTTCATTTATTGTTAATGAAATGCGGCGATCATTGTCATTTTCGCCCAATTCAACTTCTACTTCCACGTCCGGCACCGGCAAAAAATCCGCAATGCGCTGTGGCCATTCCACCACTTTAATAGCATCGTCGCGATCCAAAAATTCCGGCACGCCCGATTCGCGGATGGCATCGAAACACAACGATTCCAATCGATAAGCGTCCAAATGCAGCAACGGCAGCTTTCCTTCGTGTTCAATGATAATGACAAAGGTGGGCGAAGTGACGCCTTCGGGAACGCCCAAACCTTCAGCAAGGCCCTGCACTAACGTGGTTTTTCCTGCGCCCAATTCGCCACTTAAAGTCAGTAACATTCCAGGCCGCAGGCGGTTGGCCAGTTCTTTGCCAAATTGCCGCGTCTCATCCGCATTATGAGTTATAATTTGTTCAGTCATTCAGGTAAAAGTACTTTTGATTTTATTTCAGATTTGATCTACAATTGTGGTATAAAATGAAAGATTCAGATACGAATTGAAAACAAACAATAATTCGTCTGATCTTGATTTATCATCAAGCAGTATAATTTAGTTAAAGGAGAGCTTCCAATGCTCAGTAAAAAAAGAGGTTTACAGCTGTTTCGTTGGGTATCTGTCATAACATTGGCCATTCTACCGTTGGCCGGCGCTGTGCGCGCTGATGTTTCAAAGCCCAATGCCAAGGATCAAACAGAACAGAAAAAGATTGGACTAAAAGTTGCTGTGGTGGCAGCTTCCGATTCTTCCGGCAATCAAGATGCCGCGCTTCGCGCTTTAGAAGCCGCCAATATCGGCTTGGAACGCCAACCCGGTTATGTTGTAGCGGATCCGCAAGCTGTGGCGAAAGCGCTCAAAGATGCCAACCTTCAGTGGCCATTCGCACCCAAACAATATCCTGATGTACGCAAAAAATTGGACAAAGCAGATCGCGTGTTAAGTATCAGCGTTTCGCGCCAACGCGGCGCCAGCGCCACATATGATGCGGTGGCCGAACTGTATGACACCACCACCGGCGGATTGGTGGGACGTGGCGAATCGCTCTACACCGTTTCCTCTCCAGCGCCTAATTCCAACAATGATAGCCCTCAAATGCGCGCGATAGACGGCGCAGTGCTGGGCGCAATTTATGACATGAGCAAACCAGCCGTTTTAAACGGCATCGTGGTTTCACGCCCCGAAGGGTATAATGTACGAATCAATTTGGGAACTTTTGCCGGTTTGCGTAATGGATCACGCATCGAATATCTGGAGGACGGCAAACCCTTCGCTTATGGAACCGCCATCGATGTCGGCACCGGCGAATCCATCGCTACCGTCGCGCCAGAAAGCGCCTTCAACAAAGTGCAAGTAAACACGCCCTTCCGCACTGCAAGCATTCCACCAGAGGGATTGAAAGGATCCTCGCGCGAAGAAATCTCCAAAAAAGAATTCGATAAATTCTCCAAAACCTTCGCCCTCGGAGCGGCTCTGGCAACTGTTGTTTACCTGATCGCTTCATAAAAGTACTTTTATAGCAGCAAAGCAAAATCCCCTTTCGGATCTGTTAATGCAGATTCGGAAGGGGATTTTTTGTGAAACGGAATAAAAGTACTTTACTCCATCAAGCTTGGATTATTCGCCATCGCTTCCAAACGCGCCACGCGTTCTGCTGTGGGCGGATGACTGGAAAAGAGTTTTTTCAACCCGTCGGCACGCAATGGATTGATGATATACATATGTGCGGTAGCTTGATTGGCTTGCATAGGAATGCTTTGCGCACCACTTTCCAACCGGCGCAATGCGTCAGCCAACGCAACCGGGCGTCCACATAATCGCGCGCCTTCGCGGTCCGCTTCAAATTCACGCGAACGCGAAACCATCATTTGAATCATCATCGCGGCAATGGGCGCTAAAATCCACATCGCCAATCTTCCCACCATTCCGATTGAAGAATCCCTGCCACCGAAAAACCACAAGACTCGCGGCAGAAAACTAAGCACGCCAGCCAACGTCGCAGTGACCGACGAAATCAAAATATCACGATGTTTGATATGCGACATTTCATGCGCCAACACACCTTCCAATTCGGTGGGTGAAAGCATTTGCAAGATTCCCTGCGTCACCGCAATCGCGGCATGTTGCGGATCACGGCCCGTGGCGAAAGCGTTGGGTTGCATATCCGGCGTAATATACAAACTGGGCATCGGCAATCCAGCGCGCTGCGCCAGATGTTGCACCGTGGAATAAAGCTGCGGCGCTTCCTGCTGCGAAACCGGCTGCGCGCGATTCATCTTGAGCGCGATCTTATCCGAAAACCAGTAACTGCCAATATTCATCGCCGCTACAAAGAGAGCCGCAATTATTAATCCGCGCGAATTACCGATTCCAAGACCCAGCAATAAAACGGCCGCCGTCAAACCAGCCAGCAACATAAATGTTTTGAGATTATTTTGTGTGCTTGCGTTCATTAAAGTGTTCTCCAAAAATTATTCTTTTTTAATCAGACGTAAATGCCGCAATACGGTTGCGCTGTTGTAGATAATGTATCAGGTACTTTTTGTTGATGAAAGTAGTGCAGATAAATTATTATAGCTAACTTGCGTTACAAACCAAGACAAATCTAATCTGCAAAAACTCGCTATACTTTGCCGCATGAATTGTGATTTATTTGATCTGACTGGCCAAACCGCCGTAGTGCTGGGCGGCACCGGCGCGCTGGGCGGAGCGATGGCGAACGCGTTGGCATCGGCTGGCGCGAATGTGGCCATTTTGGGACGCAGCGAAGAGCGCGGCAGTGAGCGCGTGAAAACGATAGAAACGACAGGCGGCAAAGCCTTTTTCGTGAGCGCCGACGCCATGAATGCAGACTCCTTAAACGCAGCGCGCGCAAAAGTACTTTCGTCTGGCGGTTCCATTGATATTTTGATCAACGCCGCCGGCGGAAATAGCCCGCAAGCAACCCTAGCGCCCGGCGATGAATTCAGCAAACTTCCCGTGGACGCCTGGCAGAATGTATTCGATTTGAATCTGGTAGGCGGCGCGTTGTTGCCATCACAAATTTTCGGCGAAGCCATGCTGGAACAAAAACGCGGCAGCATCATCAACATCGCGTCGATGTCCGGAATGATTCCGTTGTCGCGCGTCGTTGCTTATTCAGCGGCCAAAGCGGCCGTATTAAATCTCACCCAATTCCTCGCTCGTGAATGGGCGCAACGTGGTGTGCGCGTCAATGCCATCTCTCCCGGATTTTTTCCGGCGGAGCAAAATAAAAAATTATTGTACAACGACGACGGCAGCTACTCGGAACGCGGCGGCCAAATTATCAACCACACGCCCGCCGGCCGTTTCGGCGAAGCCGGCGAACTGGGCGGCGCTGTAATCTGGCTCGCTGCCCACAAAGCCTCCTCTTTCGTAACCGGACAAAACATCGTCGTAGACGGCGGCTTTTCCTCAACAACGATATAAAATTAGGTGTTTAGGTTTTTAGGTAGTTAGGTGTTTAGGTAAAAGTACTTTTACCCTGAACATGCCCACCTAAAAACCTAACTACCTAATCACCTAAATACCTATGCTACTTGAACAACTTCAATTTCTTTTTCCCAATGCAGAGCTTTATCCGCAGTCGGTGCAGACTGTGGAAAGCGATACTTATGTTTTTGTCAAAGATGGCCGCCAGCATTATCTGGCGATTGTGTTTGATCCCAATGATCTCAATGCCGCGCGCGGCGGATTCACCGGCGATGTGCAACAGGTGCGCGACGATTTGGCGATTAAATGGTGTTTGCCGTCTTTCGCCAATTCCGTGAAATTGCGCGAGATTTTCCCCTGGACAGCGCCGCAACCTTTGGGATTGAAAAAATCGTTCGGTTGCGGCGATCGCATGGGATTGGCCGCTTCGGCGCACATTCGCGCAGCGCGTTCGCTGGATGAAAAAGACATCGGATTAATTCTGGCGCAACAATCTATCCGCGAAATGACGCGTACTCAACGCACGCCAGCGGAAGTTTTAAACGCTGCAACTTGGGGCGTGTTTCAGGAAAATTACCGCGAGCCGTGGGGCGCGGATGCTGATCATCTGAAAACGGAAGAAGATATTCGCAATCTGGTGGAAGCCGGCTTTACTTTTTTCACGATTGACCCTTCGGATGTTGTAGATGATAACGCCGCAAAATATAACGCGGAAGAATTGGAATCGAAATTCCATGAACTCGAAAATCACGAAGAGCTGACAAAGCATTATGCCGGTCAGGAATTTGAACTAGAACACGGCGATCAAATTCTGCGCATCGCCTTCACGCCGGGAACGCTGGAACATGCCGCCGTGAAATACGAACGCGCCGTGGCGCATACGGTGGCTATTGCAAAAGTACTTTCAGAGATCAAAAGCGATGGCTATGATTTGGAAATGTCAGTCGATGAAACCGAATCGCCGACATCCGTGGCTGAGCATTATTTTGTGGCCAACGAATTAAAACGCCGCGGCGTCAAACTCACCAGCCTTGCCATTCGCTTCATTGGCGAATTCCAAAAAGGCATTGATTACATCGGCGATCTCGATCAATTTGAAGCCAGCCTAAAAGAGCATTTGATTATCGCGCAGGAATTAGGCCCGTATAAAATCAGCGTGCATTCGGGCAGCGATAAGTATTCCGTCTATCCGATTTGCGGGCGCGTGCTGGGTGATTTGATACACGTGAAAACAGCTGGCACCTGGTATCTGGAAGCGTTGCGCGCCGTGGCACGCGTTGATCCAAATTTCTTCCGCGAAATCTGTGATTTCTCCTCCGTGCGTTTTGAAAAAGACCGCGCCACCTATCACGTCATCGATAATCTGGACGACTTGCCCGATTACCGTTCGTGCGCGGACAGCGAATTGGAGCATACGCTCGATAATAATACCATGCGTCAAATGTTACACGTGACTTTTGGTTCCGTCTTAACTGACAAAACCGCCAACGGCGGCTGGCGTTTCCGTTCGCGGTTGTATCAGCTTTGGGAAACCAATGAAGCCGTGCATTTGGGAATCGTGGAAGAGTATTCGCGAAAACACATGGAAACACTTGGCTGGTAATCGACGGACTGCCATCAAAAGTACTTTCAAGACAATGAAATGAATAGACGCCTAATCTTAATTGGTCTCATATCAATTAGTTTAGGCGTCATCGTTTGGTTCTTCTGGCCTCACAAAGTTAGCGTGACTACTGATCTCGGGCTTCCTCCAATCAAGATGAATGTCTTGCTGTGGAAAGAAGGTTCATCATTGACTTCAGAAACAAAATGCTTAAAGGCAACTCTCTCAAAAAGTGACTCGAAACAATTGCAACAATGGTTTCTTTCGCATAAGGCGGAAATGAGAAATATGAAAACATCTCTTAAGCAGTCAATACAATTTGACATTTTAAAAGATGTTTGTAACGACTCTCAATGGACACCACAGTTCAGTTCTGAATCTTTTAGGGGAACAATCATCCTTAGCGACTGGCATTGTGATTTTATGATTAATTCTGTAGATAACAAAACTGATGTGCTGTATTTTTACGCGATAGATTTTTTCAATTAAGATCGAATTGCCATCAAAAGTACTTTTCTCCGGCGGGACGCCGGAGCCACGATTACCTATCCGCCTTTCTGCCATTCCGGTGGATCAGACAAGCGGTATAACATTTCCCCCGCCTTGGGCACATATAAAATCCCCTCGTCTTCCTTATCCTCAAAATCCGCGATATTGATCGAAGCTGGATCGCGATAGCCCATATTGATTTGCGCGCACATTTCTGGCGAAATCTGCGATGCTAACGTCACTTTGACGCGGCATTTCTCTACGCCGTTTTCCATTTTACCGATACCACGAACATGCGTGGAATGCGCCAGGATTCCCCATGGATAATCCTTGAATTTATCCCACTGCGAGAGAAAATAATCGCGCGTGTGATAACCGATTTGTTCGATCAAATTTCCGTGTGATACGGAAACTTCTTTAATATGTGGCGCGTAGATAATCAGTTCGCCGCCATCGGCCACTACCGGCTCCAATTTATACATACATTTGCCGCCCGTCCACAAGTCGTCATACATTTCCGGCGAGCGCGAAAGCACGGTATGGAACGGTTTATCTTTATATACAATATTTACTTTGTCGCTCAGATCAGCCGCCTTTGACCACGCCGCTTCTGGCGTTCCCGCATATAATCCCATCAAATCGTGTTTGGCCACCACCATACAAAAAGCCAGCTTGGGAATCTTAACAAATGATCCGGCACGATCCACCACTTTGCGCACTGGCGTCCATTTATTACCGATGATTTTGGGATTTGTAACCACCGCGCCGAGCCAATGAAAAAAGTTCAAAATGTCAGGACCGCCGATGCCAGGAAATAAATATTTATTACCACCGGAAAAACCCACCACTTCGTGTGGAAACACCGGCCCGACGATAATCAGCAAGTCGTATTCGTATACAACTTTATTAATTTGCACATCCACATCCATCGAAAAAAGACCACCGGAAAGTTCGTGGATTTCCTCGCTGGGAATAGTGCCGATGTTGACCAATGTTTCCGGATCAGACCAATGATGATTGAGATATTTCACGTTGCCATAACGCTCTTTGCGTTCCTGCGCGGAAACCTCCAATCGCGTATTGATCGCATCTTCGCTCATCGGCTGATGCGTGCCCAGCGCGATAATCACATCCAGCGCTTTTGTGCTCTGGCCGATTTGTTCAAAGATGGAGCGAAACATCAAACCGACCGGCGCGGTGCGCGTGCTGTCGGGGACGATTAAAAGTACTTTTTTACCAGTCACATCCAACGGCGCTAAGGCGTCTTTCACTATTTCGTGAACAGATTGCTCGGAAAGAACTTGATCAGGCTGACCGGAACCAATTGCGAAATCGGAGATATTAATTGTGTTCATTATAAGAGTATATTTTACAACAGCGTGTTCTTATTTTCTGAAGATTGTCAAAAGTACTTTTATGTTTCAACGTGTCCAAATAAAAGCTAACGGCTACGCAACCAGGCAATTGTTTGAAGCGCCTGTGGCACTGTCCAGGTTTGCTTTGACGGATGTTTTAGATTCTCAATACCTTCGTCACTCAGATAATCGTGCATGGTTTTGGGCAGTGGCGTGCCTGGTTGCACATTGCCCGCGCCTTCGAGAATATAACGCTCATGACCGTTGCGCCCGAGAAAAAATATCTCATCGGAATGGCCGATGTCATAGGTCAATTTTTCGCCGGTGCGCCAATTTTTGGAATCGGGCGAATCCGGTTTTTGCTTCACCCAATAGACGCCAAAAAACTTCCATAACTTGTGGATATTTTCCGGCGTGCCGGTCAGCACTTGCCAATTGGCTGGCAGCGGCGCGAAAAGTTTGCGATAAGCATCGATCTGCGGAACGGTGTCGCGCTGCGGGTCAACGGTGATGGACAGAAAAACGACATCCGAGCTCTGGTCGGCTTTGTCGATTTCACGCGCCGTCTGCACCAGATTTGCAGTATCAAGCGGACAAGATTCTTCACATAACGTCATGGTATCGGAAATCACCAAAACTTTGCCACGAAAATCAGCAAGGCTTGTTTCCTTGCCATTGGAATCCACGAGCGGCAAATTAGCGATCTCAGACGGCAATTCCATATCGAGCTTGGTTCCAACATCCACTCCAGGCGGTTTGGCTTTTGAACATCCGGCAATAAACAACATACATCCAAGCGCGGCTATTATTAATTTTCTTTTCTTAGCCATATCTTTCAAAGATACAATTTTCATCGTTAAATTTACGTCCTTTATATCTGGCATTCTCATCTTTTTACTTTAACAAAATCAGTA
>Ga0164242_10001673_pt1 | contig 26277 bp, 23 predicted proteins | sample OricomgcompostMG_FD_108783 | JGI IMG/M metagenome (GOLD analysis project Ga0164242, IMG submission 108783) | Miracle-Growth compost microbial communities from Emeryville, California, USA - Original compost - Miracle growth compost (MG) ...
AAAGAAGAAAAGAAGAAAAGAAAGGTTGAAAGGTGGACGAGCAGCGAGGATTATATACCTGCCTGTAGTTGGTCTGTGCACGTATGTGAATTCGCAGGTGGAGCTGGCAGGAGCTGGGACCATCACCGCCTTTTTCTGCCGAGACCCAATATCAGGTCAGCTTCGATATGATTTTTCAGGACAGAGGCTATCGCAAGAAGTTCGAATGATGACGAGGAAAGGCCCTGTATAGTCGTAAGCCTCTATGATATGGAAGGTAGAGCAAGAAGAGAGGACAACAACCTGTGAGGCTATTTGCGAGATTAACTAGGACATGGAACCACGTGATACCGTGATGCTTGACCCGCGTCCGGTTGACGTAATACACGACTTTCCAGGATCTTGCTCCTCAGCCGTGCCTCGTGCCCCTATATCAATCGCTGCTAGATATGAACCCTCGAGGTATCTGTGCCGTTACACCTTTATTTCTCGCCCTCCGGCCTGGCATTCACTCTAGGGTCTCCATTTCCCCACCAAGAACCTTTCTACATACCGGCTTGGTCTCCCGCAAGATGTCGACCATCAAATTGAAGGGCCACAATGTCCCTGTTACCCTCTCAGAGGGCCTATCTGAGGAGCAGCTGTTGGCCTTTCACCCATTCAACGTGAATCCCTGCCGAGTCTCAGAAATCTGACAATCCACACTCCGTCGCTGACAAGATACGGGCTAGTCCTGGGTCACCCGCCTGACCAAATCCCTGTCCCTCCAAGCCCAGAACCCCCGTCATCCCTTCCACGCCGACCCCTATGTCCTCCGCTCCATCAAAATCCAAGCCTTTGACCGTTTCGGCTCCCGCCTGGGCTTCGTCAAGCTGATCGCCGACGTCAGCAACTCCGCCCAGGAGAAGCTCCCCGGTGCCGTCTTCCTGCGCGGACCGAGCGTCGCCATGCTAGTCGTCCTCGTCCCCGACGACGCCCCGACGAAACCGGCAAGGGCAGATCGCCACGTGCTGCTGACGGTGCAGCCGCGCGTGGCGGCGGGCAGCCTGGCGTTCGTGGAGCTCCCCGCCGGCATGGTGGACGAGGCGGGCAACTTTGCCGGCACGGCGGCTAAGGAGATCCAGGAGGAACTGGGGTTGGAAATCCCCGAGAGCGAGCTCAAGTGTTTGAGCGAGCTTGCGGCGCCCGACGAGTCGGTTGCGGCTAGTAGCGAGGATGTCGACGCCGAGGATTTACCGCAGGCTATGTTCCCCTCGGCAGGCGGGTGCGACGAATATATCCCGATTTACATGCACGAACGAAGAGTGCCGAGGGCACAGCTGAGCGAGTGGACAGGGCGGTTGACAGGTCTCAGAGATCACGGAGAAAAGATCACGCTGAAGCTAGTCAAGATGGACGACCTATGGCGCGAGGGCGCAAGAGACGCAAAGTGTCTCGCGGCCTTGGCACTCTGGGAAGGGTTGGAGAGGGAGGGTAAACTTTAGTCTATCTTTTGGGGGGGGGTATTTCTATGCCACGGGGGAAAGGGGGGGATGCATTACTACGCCAGCAAGGCGCTGTTTACAACTTGAACTGCTTTGCGATCTCGATACCCTCCGCGAGCGTTCCGATCCGAGCGTCAATGGCGCACCCTTCGGCCTCCAGCTTCTCGAGCTCGGTCCACAGGTTGGTCAGCGGCACGGTGAAGACCTCGATGAACTCGTTCTCTTCCAGCTCGGGCTTGAGGTTCTGGTTCTCGGGGAGGCTCATGTCGATTGTCACGTGGACCATGCGGAGGTTCGTGTTGCAGAAGCCCGGGTCTGGAGAAGTCGGGGAGTTAGACAACACGCACACCTCTTAGAACGGGCAAGTAGGGGTGTTTGGGGGGGAGGGGGTGGGGCGGGGCTGCTGACAGTTGAACATGACAGGCGTGCTCTCTGTGACTTTGCCCACATAGCCGGTCTCCTCTCTCAGCTCACGAACCGCCGCTTCCTCTGCCGTCTCGCCTGCGTCGACGAGTCCCGCTGGGACCTCGATGGTGATCTTGTCGATCGGGGGGCGGTACTGTTTCTGGAGGATGATCTCAGGGCCTATTGCAAGGTGTTAGTGTCGCGGGTCCCCGGCAAGCACTAGGAGGGAGCCGGCCAGCTCGAACCTGTCTCCTTCTCGAGGATGGCGACTATGCCGACACCGTCGATGTCGCTACCCTTGGGCCGAGTACGCCTCTCGGCAGACTCCCATGTTCGTGTCGTGCCGTTGGGGTCGCTGTAGGAGGTCCTAAGCCAAGAGGGTTAACTACCAATCCCACAACATAAAATGGGTGTGAATTGCACACTTCACCAGCTTGATCCACACCGCCTCGTCCTCGACCTGGTAACAAAATGGTTAAATCAGTAAAAAGAGTTGAATGTTTTAATATACTAGCACTAGGCCAAGGTTAACTCACAAGGGGCTCCGTAGAGAGAACTTTGGGGTCGGAAGTAGTCATATTCCTGAATTCCTGCTAGCAGCCGAACATATAAATTTACTTGGCTTGAATGATACCTTAAACTCGCCGTTGGAGATGGGGGATCAGAATATTCAGGCACAACCCACACCTTGACGTCAGTTGGGTACCTGTGGGGTGATGATTGCCGGCGTCGGGCAGGGATTGGAGGGGCTAGCTAGGGTTGGCACCCACTGTTTGGCAAGACGGCTTCAGGCCCCGGGTCCTCCGGATTGGCTTGATATAATGGGGGTGCAACAAGGGGGTTTACGGATCTGTGGCGTGTTTACGAATTCAGCGTCGTCAACCCTCCAAACTGACGACGGTTTAACCTTCCTATGAACGGCACTTGACTTCATTTTGTCTCGTCTATTCTCTATCGTTCGAAACATGCTTGTGCCCGTATGCGTACACGTACGCATTTGACGTGTAACTGACAGTTTCGACATCGTCGTCTTTTTTAGCCCGTAGTTTGCAGCAGAGGTGCAAACACCGCCTGGTTGGTGCAGCCCTATACATCCATCCAAGGATATACTTCCGAGTCTGCTACAAATGCACAGCACGTTCGTCTCGTAAATCAACCCCGCCCCCGCCTGACTCCCCATTCCCTGTCGTGGAGTCGTAAATGGAATCCCCCAAGAGAACCATGGCGACCACAAAGGTGCCTCGTAAGCTCTCCTATTCAAGGAGGGGGATGCTTGTATGCTCTCGTCATGCCTCGTAAAACGCATTCTTCGTATCGCCTTCGTCAGCTCGAAAAGATCCTCAACTTCCAGTCCACGCCTCCCGTGGCAATCACGCAGCGAATCTGTACATCTTGCGGCGTCGATCCTGCGGTTCCTGCCGCATCATTTGTCGTCTCTTTAGTGCCGTTGCCCCGGTTCTCCCCAGTAGGTTCCGCAGCCGCTACATTCCGCACAACGCTCGGTGCCCACCGCAGTGATGTGATGAAGCGCTCGTGCGGGTCACCGATCACTTTGACACAACGCCCATCCTGGGCGAGATCCCAACACCGCACCGTCTTATCATCCGCCGCCGATAAAAGGTACTTGCCGCCGGGGTGGAAGACCAGTGCGCGAACCCAGTTGTCGTGGCCGATCAGAGTCATAAGACAAGTGCCACGCGAATCCCATAGGCGGATAGTCTTGTCCCGGCCGGCGGTGGCCATGAACTCTGCTAAGCTACTGGCCGGTGGAGGTTTCTTCAACCCGGCCATTGGTGCAAGGTGCTGGTACGCAGAAGGAGGGGCAAGAGCGCAAGCCTCGATGTAGTGCTCGTGACCAAACATGGTTAGTTTGCTTCCGGTATTGGTGGGGGCCGATATGTCCCATAACCGGGCTGTCATGTCGTCACCGGCAGACAGGAGAAAACGGCCGTCAGGAGATGGGAAAACATCTCGGACCCAGGCGGTATGCCCTTCAAGGGTTCTCACACAATACCCTGTGCTGACATCCCATATCTTCAGAGTCTTGTCTCTACTTGCACTGACAAGCAAATTTGCCGAGCCGGGTATGAAGCGCACAGCACTGACGCTGTGGTCGTGGCCTGGCAAAGTCCGAATATTCTTGTAATCGTCCGCCGGATCCCACAACTTGATGGTAAGATCCGAACTACACGATGCCAAAAGGTTATTGCCCTTCTGACCGCCGTAGTCAACATCTAGAACTGCTCTAGTGTGACCCTTGATGGTCTTCTCGAGCTCGCCAACTTCCCAGTCCCATATCTTGATTGTATAGTCGTCCGAGCCGGTCGCGACTGATGAAAAGATTGGGTGGAAGGCGATGCAGTTAATGGTGTTTCTGTGTGATTCGAGGGTATATCGAGGGGGCGCTTTGGGCAGCCAGGACGTGGGGTCTTTATTCCGCATCGATAGTGAGCTCGGCGTCGCGTTGTCGACCTCAAATTGCAGTGCCGCATTCCGGGACTCAAGGTCCATGATCTAAGATAAAACACCGAGGTCAGAGACGCTGTGTAGGGCATTAGGTAAACAAGACTCGCACATACCTTCTTCTGCAACCGCACAACGCTGGTCCATTTTTTTTCCAGCAGGCCCTCATACTTCTTGACCGTTGCTGGGTCCAGCTGGTCTTCCCCAAGATTCAGCTCTGTCCTGAGAGCAGCTGCTGTCGCGGGTAGGTTACGGGCCGCCAGATATGCAATCATAGACTTGTGCCTGTCCACAGCAACATTAGCGCGGGCTCGAACTACGAGGAGGGTAGGTAGGTAGGTAGTAGGTAGGTTTATCCGTGAGGACGTACAACTCTTCAGCTTGGCGACTTGTCAAAAGACTCATGGTGCGCGTGCTGTGATGTTTGCATGTATTGTCCCGGCGGCCTGCAGCTTTTCGCTCCAAAATGGTTATGATTTCTTGCAAATCATGAGTTGATAAGCGGGAATTGGAGAGCCGTCAAGTTGGAGGATACAAAGCAAACAAGCAGTGGGATATCGACAGGCCGAAGTGAGGCTCCTGCCGACCGCCTTTGAGCACAGGCCATCATCCACTGCCCTACCTTACCTAATCAGGGATGTACTGGAGGTTGTCCGCCCTGACGGGTGCCCTGTGGGGTGCCCTGTACGTACGTCTCACATGTGACTCGTGTGCAGTTTAGTCATCCACTTCCACCAAAGCAGCTCGCCGGTGGAGAGCCGAAGAGATCGTAGTACAAGTCCCATACGGTGGACAAAGTAAGGGGGTTTCTTCGTAGAAACCTCAGCCAACTTTCCCATGAATAGATGCCAACCATGGCACTTGACGAGATAAGGGAAAGTGCCGCTAAAACCGTCGCCAGACTTAGGTTCCAATCGGCTTTCCCTTATCCGGGAGGTGCTAATATCGCAGGATTCCTTACGTAACCTGCAAGCTGACGTCGCGCCGCATACCAAGAGAGATGCCGCGTTGGCGACTTGCGTTGACTTCTTCACCCGCCGGCTACTTCAACCGTTGGCTTCCCTTTTGTATTTCAAATATCTTCTCTTACCGTATGCTATTGTATACTACCCGAACTTTCAGGACCTGCCTGCTTTAGATAAAATATTACCCATTGAGCAGCTCAAGCGACAGAGTGCTCTCACCATGGCGGGGGATTCTGACGACAGCGGCTCCGATAATCTCGAGCGCGAAGCCGCGTCGGCAGAGACGCCGCTGCTCGGGACGGAGGGGAGGGGCGACACCCCCCTTGCCTACGACCCGGGCGCCCTCTATCGGCAGAATGTCGTCATCCTCAGTCTCGTAATTATCTTCCTAATCGGACTCGGTTCCGGGCTGCTAAACCCTCCGGCCAACGCCCTCATAGAGGACATCATCTGCAGGGAATACCATCCCGAGGTCATCGGTCACCGCCTCCCCAATGGCCTCACTAATGACCCGGCGTGTAAGAACCCCGATGTCCAGAAGAGACTCGCCGACATTCGCGGATGGGGTGCCACGTTTGATTGCGTTCCTGGTTCGTACAGTGACCTTGGTCCCCCTCAGCGGTAAGGAGCGAAACTCTGATTTTACTTGAACGCTAGGTCTTATCGCCACTATTCCATACGGAATACTCTCAGACAAGTGGGGACGGAGGCCTGTTCTAGTGCTCTCGGTCGTTGGTTTCACGCTGTCCGTGGTGTCCATGATCGTCACCTGTACGTTCCTCATCCTCCCTAATATATCCCTAGCATTCTCAAACTTGGCATGATGAACTGATGGTGATCCTTGAAGTGTGGTTCTCCAACATATTCCCCGTCTGGACGGTATGGCTTAGCTCAATTTTCATGCTCATCGGCGGTTCAACATCCGTTACTCAATCTATGGTGTTCACCTTATTAGCCGATGTGGTCCCCGTGGCCGAGCGGTCAGTCCCCCCTAAGGATCGTTCGCTCCTAGAGTATCACAGACGAGCTGACCGAAGACAGAGCCACCGTTTTCTTCCATCTCATTACCTCCTTGTTACTTTCAGGCATGGTTGCAAGCCCACTCGCCGGATTCCTAATGCGCAGATCGCCTTGGGTCCCCGTCCTAGTCGGACTTTTCCTGCTTATATTGACGATTCTTGCCAGCCTAGTCATTCCAGAGACTCTAGGGCTTAAGAAACTTAGAGATGATCTAAGGACCAGAGGCGGCGACGTCGATACCGCCGACCCAGCCCTCGCCGGAGAACCCGAGGTTTCGTCAGAGGTTTCCTCTATGCAGAAATCAATGGCCAAGGCGTGGGAGGACATGGGAGAGGTCTGGAAGTTCATTCTTGGGAATAAGCGTATTGTGTTCTTGATGATGGCAGTCATGTTCTTCACCGTGGGGAGGTATGTCCAGGAGATGCTATTGCAATATGCAACAAAACGATACGGCTGGACATGGGATGAGGTGCGCATTCGATCTCTCACCCACCGATACCCCCGTACTTTTACTAATGCTGATGCTCATCCAGGCTGCTATTTTACTCACCGTCTCCGGGGCTGCTAATCTAGTAGTCCTGGTTGTGATTCTCCCCGCGGTCAGCTGGGCGTGCCTGAACTACCTCAGCATGTCGGCGTTGACCAAAGACCTGTGGCTTGCTCGCGTCACCGGCATAATACAGGCCGTAGGTGCTGTGATGGTCGCCTTTTCCTTCACGCCCTCCCTCCTCGCCATTTGTAAGTACTCAGCTCCTCCCCAGGCCAAAAAAAAAAGACAACGCAGATCCGTGGTACAGTTCGGTCGCTAACCGTAACTACCCGCAGCCCTGGTCGTGTTCGCCGGTGGCAGTGGCTTCACGTCGGTAGTCCGCAGCCTGCTGAACGCGCTAGTCGAGGAGGACCACATTGGCACGCTCAACACGCTCATCGCTTTCATGGACATGGTGTTTATGATGATCGCCGGACCGACGCTAGCGAAGGCCCTCGGCCTCGGCATCGATCTGGGCGGGCCGTGGATCGGCCTCCCATTCCTCTTCGTGGCGCTCCTGTTCACCCTCTCCACGGTGATACTGTGGGCGTTCCGGCTCCCCGGCCCGCGGGGGTTAGTGTGAGTCGAGGCGAGGCGAGAGAAACTAACTGGGCTCGCGTCGGCTAGAAAGAAGAGTTCACACCCCCACACACTCTCTCTCTGGCCGCCCTTCCTCTTTCCCCCCGAGAGACAATTATCCGGGAGGCGCTACTTGTCACTTGCCCCTCTCCCTTCTTCTCGCCGAAGGAGGTGGTTTGGTGATGACCTTTGTGGTGCCTCTAGTTGGATCACCTCTTCCGGCGGAACGAACCCCTAGACGAACCTAGACGAACCTATACAAGTGTACACCAGTGTACAATCAAACTTCTAGAAGAGCGGCAGAAGCCGCCTACACCCGGCGTGGCTAACCGGAACCAAGCCCGGCCGGATGCAGCCATCGTTTCGGTTTTAGACGATACGAACCCGAGCGCGCGGATGTACGATGTACGGACCACTTGCCATTGTCTGAGAGATGCCATTGCATGAGACAGAGTCGGTGGGGGATTAAGAAAGTGGAGTTCCGTTAGAAGCACCATTGAGTGGTCGTATTTAGCCATAGCGGCCCAGCTGGGCCTGGGGTCGGCTCTGACTTTTACCGTCGACGGGATTCTCTCTGAATATAGTTGAACATAGACAAACAGAGGCGGACTAGAACAGGCAGGCTAGAATCGGCAAGCTGGAATAGATAGCACCTATCTAATGGAGAACGGTTTGGATTGGATATTACCAAGCACGCTACTGTTAGTTGTTTATGGGGACTACCTACCCGGTTGTCCAAGCACTGACTCGATGCCGAAGCTGCGAGGGATCGGAACATGACACCGACACCCTGAAAGGGGTGGGGGGGTCTGGCAGGTTTACAAGCAAAGCAATGGAGGCAACTCAGCTGTGGGCCTCTTGAGACCGTGCAGAAGTGGGTGAAATGCTTGACATCATGACAGGCGTCGGGGAATTATGAGACCTTGTTGTTAATAGACTTGCTGTTAATGGTCTTTCCTGCCAATGATTGCCTATTCGAGATCGCGCTGGCTCTCCTCCCTGTATCGCGGCGCCTCTTCCCCGGGTTGGATGTTGTCCAATGACACGAATCGCATTGAGCAGGGTCTCGGGGGTGTGGGGGTAAGCCTGTAAGGGAGGGTGGTGACCCAGCGGGCGGATGAAGGATCTTCAACAGTGGGGAATTAAGGCATGTTCGGCCCAAAAAACGGGGAACTGATTGTAGCTGAGACACTTTTCCTTGGTGGGCTGATGCTGGGGGGTAATGCCACTCACTGTTCTCCGCCTTTCCTCGGGGCAGGCAGTGGGAAGAGTCTATCTGCCGCGGCCTGAGGGGAGACATAAACTATATAAATTGGGGCAGTGCTTTTTTTTTGCGTTTCGTCGCTCAAACTCTGTCCCACCGGTTCTTATAATTTCCCTCCCGGCCGCCCCCCCCCTTTCAAAACGCAAAAACTCTCACTCCGGGGCATCTCTCTCTTTCTTCCTATGCTGAACCACCTGAAATGACACTGGATTCGTGCCCACAAGCAGAAGCCCCCCCGCTCGTCGGGAACGGGAGCGGCGGCGATGCAACGGCACCGGCAGCGCAGGCCAAGGCAGCAGTAGAAGCCTCGGCATCGGATTTGCCCCGCGGCGGTAGCGGTAGCGAACCCCGCACCTTACCCGAGATCTGCTATGCGCTGCGCCGCCGGGTGATGGCCTTTTTGGAGGAGGAGCAGACGTCCGGCGACGAGCTGCTGCGGAACACACAGGGCCAGGCTCGCGTGTCGATGGGAGTTATCGAGGAGGCGCTGCGCCGATATCGGTGGGTACCTTTACCGGTAAGGTGGTTAGCATGGGCGGTGCGGCGAGAACACGACTTGGCTGACCAGTGACAAACGACGCACAGGCCTGAGGAGCTATCTCTATCGTATAACGGCGGGAAGGACTGCCTCGTCCTGCTGGTGCTGCTCCTCGCCGGACTAGCCGCGCCCCCGACCCCACCACCGTCCACATGTACACCCGGATGCGACGGCGCCGACGATGCTGCCCCTGGCACACCCGACACGGCCACGCACCGGCCCCTCCAGGGGATCTACATCGCCCCGCCCGACCCGTTCCCCGAGGTCGAGGACTTCGTCGCAAGCTCGACGAAGGAGTATCACCTCGACCTGACCCGGTACGCGCTGCGCATGCGGCCCGCGCTCGAGGCGTACCTGGGCGAGAGGAAGGCCGTCAAGGCCATATTCATGGGCACGAGGCGGACGGATCCGCACTGCGAGTTATTGACGCACTTCAGTCCCACGGATAAGGACTGGCCGCAGTTTATGCGCATTAACCCCATGATTGATTGGCACTACACAGAGATCTGGACTGTGAGTAACTTTTCCTACCCCCTATTTCCACCACTTGCTTTTTTTTTTGGTATATCCAACGATGGGGGGGTTGTCAACCGCGGCGATCCGATAAGAGATGGTCGGGGGACATTGCTGACAAGAGGACAAGTTTATCCGGCACCTCGGCATTTCCTATTGCAGCTTATACGACCGAGGCTTCTCTTCGCTCGGCGGCATGACCAACACACGCCCCAATCCGGCGCTGGCGCTTGACGCGGATGCGGGGACGTTCCGGCCCGCGTACGATCTGGTGCGCGACGACCAGGAGCGCCTAGGTCGGGATGCATAGGGTAGTCAAACTCACAGCTTCACAACCTCTTCTTTCCAGTTGCAGGAGTGGCCAAGGCATAGCGAGCTCTATCTGGTTCAGGAGGGGATGGGTTTCCCCAAGGACTACTTTTTGGATAATGGCCGGGTGGGATCGTTCAAGGAGGGGACCTTGTTCATCAGCATGCTACCTCATAGAGTATAGAGCATCCTGGCCGCTACGAGCGACCGGGAGATAACACCCCATTCCGTTCACGAGACGCCGCGTCTCGCCGTGTTCCCTTCCTATGTATTTCTGTTACCCTAGAGTTGCGCATCCGGGAGGCCTACCTGGGAGATGCGCCCTTGCCAGGGGTATTCGAACCCTCTATTTTCTACCCCTAGCAGACGTGACTAAGGACGTAGATGGCCACTCTGAGACGGTCCCAATGTGAGTATTATACCACAGGGTCTCCAAATACCCAGGAGTCCGTCTAAGACCTCAACTACACCCCCGCCCCCGGCTCTGCAGGAACGTCAACTTTGACACAACTCATTATGGCTAGCACTAAAGACTAACCGAGTCGGTGGAGTCACTCATCTGGTGACCTACGAGAGGCCCAAGAATTGTCTATAGCCGTTAGCCTAGCTCCCTAAATTATTATAGGCGCGTGTCCACAGTGATAAGACTTGTAAAATGATCTCTGGAGAGGTAGCTTGGTAATGGCATCGTCTTTCCGGCGTATAGACGAAACGCTGGGAGGCTAGCCGCCGTGGGCAGTCGCTAGGGCGATGATTCGAGTATGTACGCAACTACTTCAATTTGGCGAGAACATGGGGTCTTAGAAACTGCCTAAGAGCTTTGATATAATGTAATTAGACACTGCCCTCTTCGGTGCTGGCTTGGGGGCTGGCTCGGGTGCTTCCGCGGGTGCTTCCGTATCTAGACGGTCCCCTACCGGGCGATCGACGGCAGTCTCTCGTAGCAGCTCGACTACGTCGGTCAGGGAGCGGGATTTCGCAATGTCGTATGGCGAGAGACCGAGCCAGTTCTTGTTGTCGAAGCCTCGTGCGCCGCGGTCGAGAAGCCGCCTGATGAGCGCGAGGCTGGCGGGCTGCCACTCCGGGTTGCTGGGAAAGAACTGGCACGCGAAATGCAGCGCCGTGGACTTGTTATTGTCCGCCGCATCCACCGCCTGCTCGTCCTGGGAGAGGAGGAGCTCGGCGGCGGCGTCGTTGCAGGCCCAGGCGACGTGGTGCAGGGGGATCTGGCCGAGTGCGTCCCGCGCCATGACCCTGGCGCCGTGGCGAATCAGCTCGGCAACCACCTCGACGTTGCAGCGCGCCGCCGCAACGTGGAGCGGGGTCTCGCCGACGTTGCTAACGGCCTGCGGATCTGCGCCCGCCTGGATGAGAGTCTTGACGACGTCTAGCGTATTCGCGTGCTGTTCTGTCCCCAATGAGTTCCCTCTGCACGCGAGATGTAGGGGAGTGGCTCCGATGTCGTCCGCCCTGTTGACGTCCGCTCCGTGCTCTAGGAGGAGGCTAATCACTCTGACGTGTGCGCTCTCCGTCGCACCCCGACCGGCGGTGTGATGATTGTGGCCTTCCTCGGTGCTGCTGCATTCCTCGGGGATGTTGTAGCACACGACGTGGAGGGGTGTATGGCCATCTTTGTCAGCGAAATTGACGTCCGCTCCGTTCAGTAGGAGCAGCCTCGCTAATTCGTAACTCGGGCCTTCCGGAGGCGTGCAAATGGCTCCTTCCTTTGTCGGATTTGATTTCCCGTCTTGCTTATTGGAGCACACGATCTGAAGGGCCGTACGACCCACACCGTCTCTCGCATACGTGTCTGCGCCGTGCCGGAGCAGCTCTGACATGATGTCGGCGTTTCGTCTCAGCGCTGCTACGTGCAAGGCGGTCCTTTTGTGGGCATCCAATTCCTCCAGCAGGGGATGATGCGCGCCATCCGGAAGTGTTACGCTGCTGCGCTCCCCTCTCTGAAGTTTGAGCAGGAACACCTTTAGCATTTCTACGCTGTGTTGACGCGTCAATACGTGGACAAGAGGGCGGTCTCTCGAGTCTTTGTAGGGTCCATCGCATCCGAATTGATCTAGGAGCAGACCTAGAGCGTCAGGGTTGCGTCTCGCCACCGCTTCCATCACTGCCGGCGTGACCGAGTCTTCGGGACTCCATCCCGGGTCTTCTCGAAAGCCACCGATGCACCGAACCCACGAGGTGAGACCCCGGTCAGCAGCATAATATAGGAGGCCGGTCTTGTGAGACAGATCTTCGTGCAAGACTACCCAGCGCCGCCATTGGTCCTTCTCACGAAGGCGGCAGATTATCGGGCGCGGGTCGGCTCCCGCTTCCTCGGCTAATTCGGCGTGGGCGAACAGCTCTAAGGTGGCGTAGGACAGAAGAGCCGGGTAGGCTTCGAGAACCTGTGAGCCCGCCGGACCCCTCGAGGAGTGAGACAGCGAATTTCGAGTTAGCGGGATGAAGGACATTTGATCGGCCTCGACCTGATACATGCTCATCTTCTGGGCAAAGTAGTCGCGGCCCCAGGCGGAGTCTGACCATTTTCTAAGTTTCTCAAAGACGGACGGAGGTCGCTGCCGTGTATATGCTGGTCGATTTCGCAACCCACGCGGCATGTGAGTGCCCGCAGAGTTAAAGCTCTGAACGGAGCCAATAGTTCCGAAAGTCTCGTAGCTTCCCAGGCTTTCAATGCTATCCAGGCTATTATTTCTTCTGCCCCGAAGTGATGGTATGGCAAGGAAGCCTCGGGAGCGTTCGCTGCTGTTAGGGGTTCCCGGAGGGCGGCAAACTGCCAAGCTGCGCGCCTCGACGAGAGCATCTAGTTCCTTGATTTTGATATAATCGAGGCAGGTCTGCATGATGGAGAGGTGACCATTAGCAATAGTAGCCTGGGTTCCGTGACCGGGCTCGGGGTTGGGGAGTCCGCCGCCGCGTAAGAAGAACTCTCGTACGGACTCGTGTATGACCTGGACGACCCGCGTCTCGCCGTCGTCGAGCTCGAGAGACCCCGCGCCGGCACGTACGGATGCGCTGTCGAGAACGTTACTGGTTAGTGGCTCTCCTCTACCAGAAGATACCTCGATAAGCCCCTTCGAGATGGTTCTGATCTGCCTCTCCAGCTGCTCATCGGTCTCGGTGAACGCGTCTGATGTTCTCCACTCCAGCAGCGACGACGACGGCTTCTCTCCAATGAAGGCCAATATGTGATGCCATTCGCGGAGGCGTAGAGGCCTGGTTGACAGGGTGACCCAGTGAAATAGCCGAAGGGTCATGTCCCGCGAGTTCGGCTCCACCGTCGAAAGGATCTGATAAAAGAGCGTCTCGAGGGCCTCCGGGACGGCGTCGATCTCCCTCAATAAGGATTGCATGCTCCTGCCCTGGTCTCGCTTCCCCAATACCGAATCCACTACCAGAACTACCCACAGGAATACGCCGACAGACTTTCGGAGAATCCTTTCTCTCAAGGTACATCTCTCTGCTTCGTCGTCATTGGCAATTCCCAGGTCGAGCCTTGCATCGATATAGGTGGCAATATCATCGCCATTGTGAACGTCTACATCTATTTGCGGACAATCGGCGACGCTAATCGACGGAAAATGCCTACTTGAGAGGCAGACGTTGAGATCGACCCCCGCAACATGAGCAGATTTGGTGATTTCTCTCCAGAAGTATGCATGGGACCGTATCTTCGCCGTATCGCACTCGTCTAGGGCATCCACGAAGATGATGGTCCTGGGCGTAGTCCGAGCGGTAAACAGAGAGTGAAAGAACGTCCTGAGCTCTGATTCTCGGTAAATACTAGGCTGTGCCATGGCGTTGTTGTCTTCCGTACTTTGATCCTTCTGCTTCCAGCAGGTTGCCACGAAGGCTCGGAGATGTTCATAATTTCGTGGCAGTAGCTGGTAGAGCAGTGACCTAAATAGCCCGGTGGGAGAGTGTTCCAGATCACCCCCTTTAGCATTGAAGAAGAATGCGGCGACCCAACATTTGGGCGTCGCTTGGCGGTTTGAAGCCGAGGCTCGTCGAAATGCCTCCTTCATCAGGGTTGACTTCCCAGCCCCCGGTTTCCCTCTCAGCCAAAGCAATCCCCTGTGCTTATCTCTGTTTCGGCCGCTAAGCCAGTCCTGATACGCCTCATGCTCAAAGAGCCAAAGGCAGGTGTTCGCGGCCGGCGTCTCCGTAGTTTGACATCGACTGTCCATATTTGGAAATCGTAGAGACTTGAGAGCAGCAATCTCGACGTCGCTCAAGGCGTGGTCCTCGACTTTAATCCGCCCTCTCTGGGATGGAACGGCGGCGGGCAGTCGACGCTGCTGATGCTGTTGTTCTCTACTGCCTTGATGGGCTGTTTGTTGGGCAGCAGTGGCTAGCGCCACTATGGCGGCATATATCGACTTGATCTCGCCCGACACTTTGCGGTAATTAGGGTCTTCTATACCCGCAAAACGACACATTTCCATGTGATTAGCTTCTATCGTTTCGGCATGTTCACGAACGTCGCCAATCGCAGACGAATAATCGGGGACAACTTTGCTCCCGAGGACTCCGAGATTGACCCCCGTCCAGGTAAGCCCTTCCTGGAAGGTCTTTACCCGAAAGTCGTACTTCTGCCAGAGCGCCGAAAATGCCTCCTGAGCTCGTTCTAGGTCAGTAGTCCTGAGGCCCAGAGCATTGAGGATCGAGGCGTTCGTTTCCATTCGAAGGGCGCTGACGAGACCTCGCGCCCATTCACCCAGGGCGGCTAGCTCTAGGCTTCCCCGGTGAGGGGTCCCGAGAAAAATGACAGCGGCGGTCGACTCGACGACATTCTTTAGCTCCATTTCCGCCGATGCCGACGAGTGCGCGAGCATTTCCTTGACCACGATGCCGCCGAGGCTATGAGCTACGAAGATTACGGGGCGACCCGGCTTCATCTCCCTACCGAGGGCAAATAGTAGGTCTTTTCCGTGTGAAAAGACGGTGCTCTTGTTCGTCGCGCCAGCCATGTACTTGGTGACCCTAGTGTCGTACCCGTACGTCAAGACGCGCGAGTTTGGGCACTGGCTCGGAAGAAGATCGCCCGGCCAGAAAGTTGGCGGACTTTTCGAGGCGTCGACTCCACCCTCCCCCCCTCTTCCTGATTTGCTTTTTGAAGTCGACTTAGTCGAAAACCTCCGTAGCGGCCGACGGATGATGCCGCGGAAGGAGGTTTTGCGGTCGTCATGCTTACCACCCGTCAGCCCATCGACTCCATTCAGCTGAGAAGTAGATGGCGTTGAAGACGTCGCCTTGGGGGATCGGTTGCATGCCCAAGTCTTGTAGGGGTGGCCCTGCAAGCCATGGACCATGACGATGCTATACCATAGCAGAGTGTCAATCGATAACCCACCTCGACAGGGATCCTCACGGTAGATTATTCACTCACTCGACTACTGGAGCCTCGCCTTCGGCTGGCTCGTGGACCACGGATAAACCCGTGCCGCGAATCGATTGCGGCAGCATCTCCAACTCGTCACGTGTTTGAGCAACCCGGGCCTTGTTCCACGCCAGAAAAGGGACGGTAGCTCGATTAGTAAAAGCAAAATGAGAATATGAGAGCCATTCGGTCGTCGACTAACTATAGGGTTGCTCGGTTGGCAGCTTAGGTTGATGTAGGGCTGTGTGGGGGATGTAGTGTAGTTTCCGGCCCATCATTGCTACAGGGATCTTGTTGGGCGCCGGAGCCACCCGGCGGCCTTAGCTTTCCAGACCAAGGCCCCAAGGGGCCCCTGTATGCGTAGTCAGCTTTCCTGGCCTGACCCACCTGGGCCATCCCAGAATATCACTATGTCGTTTTTCCCGTAGATCTAGACGACTCTGCCCAAAGGTGCTGCGGTGCAGTTCTAGGGACTCGCTTTTTTGTTGCCGACAGTTACAAGTAGTTTGACTGCGCCCTAATTGAGCGTTACTAGTAGAGCCAGAAGGCCAGTGCCTCGGTACTGTTAGCCAAGGGATTGTGGCACGTGGCCATCAGGGCAAGATTTGCAGGGCAGCCATGATTAGGGACTCTGAGTGGGGGCTCTGCGTATGCTCTTGGAAACGGCAGGAGGACACCACGTTATCCATACATATAGTATTAGGCTCAAGTGCTTTGTGCAGCTGCTATTATCTTAGCAGGTGCATGCAGCGAGGTCTGTGGTAAGTTTAGCTGAGAGCTCAGTCCTAGGCTTAGGGGTGACTTTGCTTACCTCGATGGTTAAGTTGAAGCGGCCACACCTCAGACCCCACACCCAATACAAATATGGGGCCAAACAAGTTTGTCGGGGGTGACTATTGAGGTAGGTAGGGTGGGCTGAACCATAGCGTGTGAGATCGGGTGCATCTCCCAGCATTACCACGCCTTTTCTAGAATCCTAGACATCTCTGAAAAGGATCCGGCACCTTTTACTCTACAGTCGAATCCCTATATCCGGATCTACTTACCTTACGTAGGTACTGTGTAGTATGAAGATGCGGACAAAGTTGTAATTAGATGTCGATGTTGTATTTGGTGCAGTTCAAGGGTACCTTACCTACCTTAGGTACCTACTGTAGGTTCATCCTAACCGTTTCAGCTTAGCCGTTTTCTGGGTGTCCACGTTTTTTGCTCCGAGGAATAACACAACAGGGGTACGATGGTTGGATGGTAAGATCTTGGTTCGTCCGAAGTCATTGATTGGGAATAGTTGCGAACACATTTCCACTTTTCAACCCCGAATCCTCTTTCAGCCCCTGTCCCTCCTATTCCCCCTGTCCCCCCCTTCAAGCCCTCTTTTCTCTCCTCCCCACTCAGCAACGTGCGCCTCTCATGGCCCTGCATGGCTGAAGAACGCCATCACTGGAGGGCTGCCCTGCAGTCCCGCAAGCGCTAACGCCCATTTGATTCATCCATTATTACCCCTGACTTGGGCCCAGCATTAGTGTGATGCCGATTGCCCTGAAAGTCCACCGAAACGGATGGCGCGAAATCGGAAATATTCTTTTCACGGTTGCAGGAGCGCGCGCATCTAATTAAGATTGTTTCTCGCTCTCTTCTTCATCCTCTGCGTAGACTTTCTTTTTTTGCTATGCTTCTTCTGTCTTTCCGTCGCCGGAATTGCTTCTTGTTTCCGTCGCCTTAATCCCATCGACACTCGTTTTCGGGCCCCCTCTCTGGGCCCGGGCTTCTAAGATATACCTGACCCGTGTAATAATACTTCGCGACAGCCCCGCGGCGCATTCGTGGGGTGGTATCAGCAAAGAGCTTCACCAACCCCCGGCACGGTGGAAGTATCCTGCCTGGGAGACGCAACGGGCAAGGCCGGGTCCATTGACTCGCCTGGTTCGCTTCACCAGGCATTGGCGCAGTTGGCGCGCCTTCTTCCTGCCCGTTAGTCGAGTGAACAGGTTTACCACGTTTGTGGGGACACCGAGATACATAACTGCCTCTCGACTGCAGGACGCAGACCGCCTTGCAACCTGTGTTTTCGTCACCACCGCCACCTGTGTTACTACCACGCGGGAAGGAGGGGGGTATCCGGTAAAGGTGTTCGCCGTCCACCTAGGCCGTGTAGCTAAGGTCCTCGTTCTTTCATAAGTGAGTTCGTGTCTGCCCCTGCTAGGCCGCTGGCTTACCCCGGAATGCTTATTCTGACTTCTCGGCTAGGGCCAATTTCTTGTATATCACAGTCTTTTTTTGTTTTAAGTTATATCCACCATGGTTTCCTTCTTCGGTTTGAAATTCAAGGGTGATAAGAAGAAGTAAGTCTACATCAACTAGCGTAAACCAAGCCCTGAGCCAACCGTGCCTTCAGAAAGTCCGACAAGTCGGCGGAGCAAAACCCGCCTCAGGAATGGAAGAGGATCGACCAGAACCTCCTAGGCGAGGGCCAGTACTTCGGCACCACTATCGGCAACCGCACTGTTATCAATGGGAGCATTCATTCTGTCCCACGGCCGGGGACTTCACAGTCTATGCAGCCGAGGCCCCCCTTCGGTTACAACAGGAATAACCCAGCCGCAGCATCGAGCATGGTCGACCTCTCCAGCAGCGGCCGCAGAAGGAAGACGAGTTTCTCGAGCCTGCATCCAACAGCCTCAGATATCAATCTACGTATGAACTTTGCAAACACCTCATCGACCAGCCTTGCATTGCCCGGGCCTGGATTTGGCTCTCGACCTACGACACCCGGAGGCACTAGTAAGTCGAAGCCGTGGGTGAACCCTCTCGATATCCAATTCGCCAAAAATGCCCCCTTGTCCTCACTGGGCCAGTATGAACTCAAGTCAGACGGGTCGCTGTTTGGAGACACCCCGGAAGCCGTCGCGCAGGCCATAATGGAATCCGTCGAAAAGAACGAGAAGGAAGAGAGGGACCGGGGGAAGTTAAGAGAGCGAGAGCAGGAGCGGATGGACAGGGAACTCGAACAGAATCGAGCAAGAGAGAAGGAAAGGGAGAAAGAAAACGAGAGGGACTCGGAGTGGCAACGGAAGAGAGTAATAGCGGCGAGGTCGCCGCCTCCTAGCCCGGGAATATCTACGTCGCGACAAGGATTGATGAATGGTCCGATGAGCCCTACTGGTCGACCAAAGTTTCAGGGCCAAATTGACACGCGACCAGGAAGCCGGGGAGGGCTGAGGACTGAGCCCATGAGCCCGACTATTGATCGGCCAAGGTTTCACGGCCACGTCGACGAAAGACCAAGCAGCCGTGGCGGGATGGGGACCCCGCCAATGAACGAGAACATGGGGCGCCCGGTGTTCCAGGGTCAAGTTGACTCCAGGCCAAGCAGCCGAGGCGGGATAAGCAGTCCACTAGGGAATGAGAACCTGGGTCGACCAGTGTTCCAAGGCCAAGTTGACTCCAGGCCGAGCAGTCGCGGCGGGATGAGAGATGCGCCTGCGAGGGAATACACGAATCGTCCGGTGTTCCAGGGAAATGTCGATCAAAGGCCAGAAAGTCGAGATGGCACCAGGAATTGGCCCATACCAGGCCCAATAAACGGCGCGACTAACAGCACAACGCCAAGCCTCATGAATGGCTCAATGAAGGCCCCTATGAATAATGCTATGAACAGCCCTGAGCGTTCACGAGACTCACCCCCACGGCGGGATATCTCCGGAATGGATGCATTCTCTACACCTACCAGCCCTATACGTTCCAGTGAGGACGATCAGAGCCTGTGGGAAGGCAAGCCAGTCATACGGAACGTGCAGGCCATGCGGGATACCCTCACCATTAGCACGGCTCGGAGGCAGAGCCTAACGATGAGGATTGAAGAGCTCGAGAAGTCACTGATCGAGGCTCAACAGGCGCAGGAGGGCAGCCCGAGGAAGGACAGTGCCTCCAGCAGCCGTTACAGCGCCGATACCAAGATCGAATCACCCCAATCGCCGCGCCAGCTACGCTCCCCCTCGCCACCATTTGCTGCCGCGGGCGCCAGACGCACGCAGAGCCCGATGCGCGGGCCCATAAGAAATGGGCCGCCTCCGAGACGGCCCAACCCCGAAGAGTACGGTGTCCCAGTCGCAAGGGTTACGCCAGACGCAAGGCCGCGGATGAATGGCCCCGGTGCGACGGTTGCGCCCCCGATACAGGGGTTACGGCGCGCTGGCACCGATGACTCGACTACTTCCCTACCCTCCCCGCGCACAGGACCGAACCCCCTGCAGTTCCGCCAACCGAACTGGGGCAGACGTGAGCAAGAAGGGGGAATGAGCCAGGACAAGTACACCAGACCACGACCAAGTCCAACCCCCCCACCCAACGCCCTAAACATGAACTCCAACCATGAAACCCCCCCGACACCAGACTCGACCAACTGGCCGCTATCTCCACTAATAACATCCCACGCGCCGCCGCCGCCGCCGGGCCCCACAACGCAACCGAACGGCGGGGGCTCACCCGTCTCACTCGCCTCACCCGGCCTTCCCATGGCGCGCCCCAAGATCCCACCGCCGCTCAACTTCGACTTCTCCCCGCAAGGGTACAGCCGGGCCCCGGGTCCCTTCACGCCGCCACCGAGACGCACGACCGGCGAGCGGGACTGGCCCGGCTCGCTGGAGGCGCGGCGGCCGGGCACGGCGGGGCTTGCTCCGTCGGCTGTGCCACTGGCGCCGGCGACGGCGGTTCCTGACAGCGAGGACGCGGCGGGGCTAGGTGCCGGGCTGCACATCGGGGTGGCTAGGGGATTGTCGGTGCGGGAGGCGCCGGGCCACGGTGAGAGGAGGCCGAATCATGGGCTTACGTCGCCGACTGGGATTGCGGACAACTTTGGGACGGGGTTTATTTAAGGTGGTGGTGGGTAAAGGGAGGGAGGGGTCTTGGGGTTGGCTTTAGGCGGCTTAATGTTAAATGTTTACAAGCACTCAGTCTATTCGACTTTAACACTCTTACACTTTCGTTTCTCTAGGAAACTGTTGTGGCCAATGCTAGATCGGCCAGTCACACGGAGGAAAATAACATCCAATTGGTATTAAACGTTGCATGTCGGCGATCCAAAGCCTCAAGCATTGGACTTTGTTTTTGGCGTACCGGGGTTGTCTTGAAATGCCCTTGACTGATATCGACCCTTTAAACAATCATAAGTTAGACCCTCGGGAATCTTGCGTGACCTTGTCTAACTTTTACCGGAGACTCTGATATCTAGCAAGGTCGGTCCGACGGTAAGGCCTCGGGCACTCCAGCATTGCACTGAATTATGTACCTTTACGCTGTCCAAATTCAGAGAACGGAGATTCACAAGATCATCATTATACCTAGCTAAGTCCGCACTCCTTCCAACTTCAACGGCAACCGACCTTCATGGCAAGGCAATCCCACAGTCTGGGTACTTGATCCTAACCTCAGTCTTCAGGAGACCATGCGTGTCGTTCCACCCGCTTAATAGCACCTCCTCGCAATGTAGTGTATGCTTATAACTCCAGATATACGCGTCCATGGCCATTAATCCCCTAATATCGTCTACTGCTCCACGTCGACTCGCTCTGCCAACAAGTCCCATCCCCTCGCCACCCTCGCCGCCGTCCCAAACCTCAACCCCGGCCTCCTCCAGCAGCGCCCTGTGCATCTTCTTCCACATGGCCGTGCAGTGCCGGAGGTGGTACCCCATCCCCACGTAGACACCCGTGAACTCGCCGGACAGCACCTCGTCCCGAGTCAGCGGCTGCGTCCGCCCTTCATCGACATACCAGTCTCCATCGCGCGTCTCCGCCGCAAAGGCCTCGCTCAGCCCGGCGTCGTAACACGGCCCCGCCAGCCACGTGAAGCTGATGATGTCGAAGTGACAGCCCGCGGCGCGCGCCTCTGCGGGGGTCGACCCGCATGGGGACACGAGAATGCTCTGCGCGGCGGATTGCGCGAGTGAGGAGGTGGCGTCGTCGCTGTGGTTACCGCTGCTGGGCGCGCCGGTGTGTTCTGGCCGGTGGGGGGAAACGTGCCCGGGCCTGAGGCGCTGAACACAGAGAGTTGCGAGAACGCCGAGGGTTAAGGAGGCCAAGATGGAAAGAAGTAGGGCGGGGATAGTGAGAGAAATTTGTCTGCGGCGATGCCGGGTTGGCATCGTGGGAGCATCGTCGTCTAAGTCGGTGTCGACGGCCGAGTATTTCTCCCTGTCAATGGCCTCGGACTGGCGCGAGAGAGCCTTCCGTAATGGACCGAGCAGTTTGTCCATGCTGATGTATTCATAGCCAACTAGGCCATGTTGTCTGGCGGCCGAGTAGGGGAGGGTGAAGTTCACGCCGCCATGTCGATCCGTGAGGCTCCCCGCAGAGCCAGGAAGGGAAGGTGTAAGACTCGGCTGCAGCCAAGCATCTAAATCTGCTGGGGCGAGGATCCTACCGCGAATTTGAATGCTGGGAATGGTTGCTGCTTACCACTCACGCAGTGGCAGATTACCTGGGCCATGAGGTTCAGACTGACAATAATAACCAAGGGGTCGAGTTAAGGAAGAACGACGAAAAGAAGGGTACCGGGCTGCTGGCGTTTGCCGCATAGACAAACGGCCCGTACGCCCATCTCGGAATGGCCACTGAAATACAGATCTGTACACCCCTTGGATAGCAAAATAGCACAATAGCACCAACGGAGCACGAACGGCGAGTGTTATAAACAACTTGGTCTGCCTCGCGAGGTCTCAACTAATGAAGGCAGCTAGCTAGCAAAGTCTCAAGATCCCCGTGCTAGAATGAATGCAACAAAATGCCATCCCAAAGCAACCTACGGACCCGTAAGTGATGAGGCTCTGCGTTGCGTCCGCCGGGGACCCATTAAAACCCGAAGTCATGCACGATCTGTCCGGGCGACCGTTGGAAGTGCCGTGCCGTGCCATGCCGGAGCTCACCATATTTGCGTGCAACCACTTGCGCGCGGTTGCCGCCGGACAAAGACTTTTTCAACGAGGCGTCGTTGAAGGCCGAAGCTAGCGTCAAGTGCTCAGCCGGAATCAGTTAGCTACAGCCCGCTAGCCTAGGGTTACACCACCGCACCGGAGCGTCCCCGGCGCTCGGGTCTGTTTTTTTTTTTTACTTTTTAAGAAAACTCGCTAACCCCCACGGCAACAACCGAATGTGGTGTAATATAAGATATCCGTGACATCGCCCTGACGCGCACACTCTCGATCTCTCAGCTCTCTCTCTCTCTCTCTACTTCCGGACCCGATAGAATCTCTACGGTTCCCACTTATTCTCTTGCAAACCTTGCCCTATGTTCTCCCGCATTCCCGCGCTGATCACAACATCCACCATCCTCCCGGCACAGGGCTTCATGTGCCGACCCCCCAGTCAATAAGACAACCAGCAGGCGACTTTAAGTCTTTGCGCTTGCTGAAGGAGACGACAGAAAGACTTAGTTGGAATCATTTTTCCTGCTAATTTATACCTTACGATATCCTAATATCATACCGCGTTAACACGCAACCCTTGACTCTGTGCATTGCCCCAGAGGTTTTATGCCCACGGTTATCAACACGCTTAAGAACCGTATCAACCTCCTGCTTTCGGCGAAGAGCGGGTCAGTCTCAACCCCAGCCGTAGGATCAAGATCAGGCTACGAGCTCATAGCCATGTCTGCCGAGCCCCACCACGAGGAGGCCTTCTCCAAGGCCCAAGGCGACTACGGCACGGCGCCGCCGCGCTCTCGGGACGATAGCGGCGCAAGCTCCGCCGAGGAGGAGATTGCCGAGGACCCCGCGGCCGAGACGGCCGCCGTGGCTGCGGGCCTGCACCAGCTCGAGATCAAGAGCGTGCACTGGTACTCGTACTTCGCGACGGCCGATTTCTGGATCGTGCTGGCCCTGGGCCAGATCCTTGCCCTCTGCATCACGTCGACCAACACCTTCACCTCCTTCCTGGTGGATTGGGGGGTCAACATCCCAGCCTTCCAGACGCTGTTCAACTACGTGCTGCTGACGCTCATCTACCTGCCCATCACCCTGTCCAAGTACGGCCCGCGCAAGCTCCGCGGCATCATCTGGCGCGACGGCTGGAAGTACTTCATCCTCAGCTTCCTTGACGTCGAGGGCAACTACTTCACCGTGCTGGCGTACAAGTACACCAACCTGCTGTCGGCCCAGCTGCTCAACTTCTGGAGCATCGTCTGCGTCGTGCTCCTCTCCTTCTTCGTGCTCAAGGTGCGCTACAAGCCCTTCCAGATCCTCGGCATCCTCGTCTGCTGCGGCGGCATGGGCCTCCTGCTGGCCTCGGACCACCTCCAGGGCACCAACGGCGGGCCCGGCGAGAACATGCTCAAGGGCGACCTGTTCGGCCTCCTCGGCGCCACTTTCTACGGCCTCAGCAACGTCTTCGAGGAGTGGTTCGTCAGCCGCCGGCCCATGTACGAGGTGCTCGCTTTCATGGGCGTCTGGGGCATCCTCATCAACGGCGTGCAGGCCTCCATCTTCGACCGCGGCGCCTTCGCGACCGCGACCTGGAACGGCGCCGTCGCGGGGTACCTGGTCGGGTACACGATCGCGCTGACCATCTTCTACTCGCTCGCGCCTCTCATCCTGCGCATGGCCAGCGCTGCCTTCTTCGACATCAGCCTGCTGACGGGTAACTTCTGGGGCGTCATCATCGGCATCCACGTCTTCGGGTATGCCATTCACTTCCTGTACCCGGTCGCCTTCGTGCTCATCATCATCGGGCTGGTCGTGTACTTCCTCGCTGGGAGCATGCTCGGCGACTCGAAGAAGCCGTGGCTCGGCGATACCCAGGAGGACGGCGTCGCTGGTATCGGAACCGCGAAGCTCAAGGCTCTCAACCTGGCCAGGAAGCAGGCCTTGGCCGCTGGCGAGGAGGCTTGAACGGTCCTACTCCGTTCTAAATTCTTCTTCTTTGGCCGCATTTCTTTGTCTCCTTCCCTCTAAATAGCGCCGCAACATCTGTTCAGCGCTGGCAAGTAACAAGGGGCTTTGATGAGAGAAATGAAGGGACCTCTTTTTTTTTTATAACAAAGAGTGTACCCGTTTTGGATGGTCGCGTCTTCGCATATTCCCCCCGAGCCACTTGTGGTCCCTGGATGCCTTTGGACACGGAACCTACACTGTGGTGGACGAATAGGTAACTAGTTAGCCAGCTCTGGGATATATACGCAGTTTATCTCGAAATACTATACTGGTGACCCAAGAGTATTTCATCTTCATCCCTAGCCTCTCTAACACAGAGCATGCCAAACGAATAAGTGACAATTCGTTCAACCTCGGCCACCCTCGGCCTCTGTTCTTGTTGGGGGGTTGACTACTGATCATAGTTCGATGTACTACCCTCTCCTGAATTCCGTTGATGTCTAGAACGGACCAACCAACTTGACTTGACTCCTTTACGTCTAAGGCTCCGAAACAAAACAAGACCAACGTCCCATTTCGTATCCGTGGTAGAATCTAAACGTAGGGACGGCCCGCGCCGAGTAATTTCGACAGGGTATATAAACCCTCGCGAACACGAAGAGTCAAAGGCGCGAATGCTTGAAGGCATCTAGTGAAAGCCTAGCAAGGGACACGTTCTTGTATTACATATGTTCGGACATGCCGCCGGTCGTTATTACGAGAGATGTACAAAGGCGACGGGGTTGCCTAGATCCCGCCTCGGTGAGGTTGGCCTCTGGTGCGATGTCCGATTTCTCGGCCGACTGGATGCCTTGCAGCAACGATTCACGAGCCTCTTACTCCTTGTCTAGCGTAAAAGAACCGTTTCATTGGCTCATAGTAGGCTATTACCGACTGGACGGTACTCGGGAAGAGCACTCGCAGTAACCTGACTAGTAGCACGACGTAGCACATGTTCAAGCATCCTGCTTTGTGGTATAATCACCCCATCACCGGTCACCAAAAAGGGGGTTCGGTGCGAGAGTGAGGTTTTCCAGCCCGAGGCAATCGCGGAAACTAGTTCCCAAACACGTGCCCTTGGACACTTGCCCAAGTCGCACAGCAGGTTCATCACACATGCATACTGAAGTAGTCCCCGCTAATGCGACCACTTTGGGGGCCGGGGGAGGGCGCTTCATCAAGACCCCTCACCATTCTGGCCAGAAACCCGACTTTCGGGATGGGGAGGGGGAAGAATGGAAGGATCCACGCTTCGCTTTGGGGGAACATGCGCCGATGTTGGTCTTGCCCATTGGGCAGAAAAACGTCATCACGCATGGGGGCGAACGTATGACAAGATGGTCGTGTTCATGCCGGTGTGTGCGTGGAATATTTCTTTTTCTTCTGTCCTTGGAGTGATAATCCCCGCCACCCTCCTCTTCGGTGGCAAGACGAGGAAGGTCATGCTGCTCGTAGGGAAATGCACATCGGTCGAGTAACACAATGCCTTCGGGGGCCTCATTGGCTTGTCCTGATGCTCGTCTAATTTATCGATAGGAAGGCTGATCCGACAGTGTTCAGGGTGATGTGTAAAAGGCTTGATCCTAGGAAACAGGGGGCGTTGATGTGACGCTTTTGCTACACCTTCAGAGATAGCGACTGTAAACGCCATATATCAGGTGAGTTCCGAATAGAGGACAAAGAGGCGTAGAAACCCCCGGCGAGGCGCTGGCCTCGCCAGGAAGTGCGCAAAGCTAGCAGGGTGGAACGTGGGGGGTGATGCGGGCATGGAGTCGCTCGCAAGGCCACTTCGGCCGAAGGATGTTACTACGTAGTAGCATGAGGCACGGGGCTCTGAGATTGGACGGGTAGAGCGAGCTATTAGGTGCGTGATGTCCAACATGCAGCGCACGACGTAAGCTTGCTCGGCATGAACGACAAACGACTCCAGTC
>Ga0164242_10001674_pt1 | contig 26250 bp, 21 predicted proteins | sample OricomgcompostMG_FD_108783 | JGI IMG/M metagenome (GOLD analysis project Ga0164242, IMG submission 108783) | Miracle-Growth compost microbial communities from Emeryville, California, USA - Original compost - Miracle growth compost (MG) ...
GACCTCTTGACTTATCTTAAGTAAGGTAATGTATGTGTTAGTAAGACCAAGTTGAGGCCTTGCGCAAATCTACTATTTCCTCTTTCCGTGTCCGCTCGTCACTCGATACTATCCTCAAGAATCTTAAAGAACGCACATCTAAGACTTCTAGTCAAAGGGCTGTGATTCGCGCTCTCCGGTGCACCTTTTTCGAGCCTACCCGTTTCTCTTCGGTTCCTAACAATACATGTTTGCTTCCAAACTACCCCAACTTGTGCTTATCGAGAAGGTCCACAGCACGTCCGATCACTTAGGGGGGATACTTGGGCAAAGGATGCGTGGGTTTCAAGGAGCAAGAAAAAGTATGTTCCCAAGGATAGACGGGTTGGGCTATCATGTATCATGTCATTAAACGCGGTCCCGGACCAAGGGCTTAAATCCCCTACTTTTCGTAGCATACATCGCCACTAGAGCGAAACGATTGTATCCCCCCGGAGATCACTTCAGCAAGTGGCCGTCGACCACCGCCCCCTCCGGCATCTTCCAATGAACCTTCAGTCCACCCCAACTATGCTCACTATACCCCGCCTGGACCTTAGCACACTTCTTCAGGCCCCAGTCCGTCACGCCAACCATAAGGCAACTCTCAAACATGAACGCGCACGCGCCCTCGCCAACCTTGGCCGGCCGCAGCTCCGCGTTCCTCGCGCCCTCGTAGCTGGCCGCGTCCGGGCCGTGCCCGCTCATGACGTTGTGCAGACTCGCTCCGCCCGGCACGAAGCCGCCCTCGCCGCCCTTTTTGGCGTCGTACATGCCGCGTATGAGGCCCATGAACTCGCTCATGGTGTTGCGGTGGTACCACGGCGGCCGGAACGTGTCCTCGGCCACGAGCCAGCGCGGCGGGAAGATGACGAAGTCCGCGACCGCGGTTCCGGGACGGGACGACGGCGCCGACAGGACGGTGAAGATGGACGGGTCCGGGTGGTCGAACGAGATGCTCCCGATCGTGTTGAAGCGCCCGAGGTCGTACTTGTAGGGGTAGTGGTTGCCGTGCCAGGCGACTACGTCAAAGGGCGTGTGCGCCTGCGCCGTCTGGTAGAGCCGGTTGGCGAACTTGGCCGTCACCGTATAACCTGCCGACCCCCCGGTCGACGCCGTGGGCCCGTGGTCTTCGCTGAATGCCGCCACGGGCGCCTGGAAGTCGCGCGCGTTGGCTAGCCCGTTGGAGCCGATGGGCCCTAGCTCGGGGAGCGTAAAGTGGCCCTGGTAGAGCTCGAGGGCGTACCCCCGGGCCGGACCCGCGGGCAGGTGGACCTGATACTTGACACCCCGAGGGATGACGCAGATCTCCATCGGTCGCACCAGGAGCCAGCCAAATTCGGTGCGGATGTCGAGTACACCGTCCTGGGCGACGATGAGGAGCTCGCCATCTGCCGAGTAGAATGCCGAGAGTTCATCCATAGACTTCCCCGCTGCGTAGATGTACATTCCTATGCCCTGCTTTAGGGTGGGATCTCCGGCCCCAGCGACGAGGCGGAGCCCAGACACAAAGTCCGTCTCGGCGTCATGGTCGAACGGATCCCACCTGAGCTGATTAGGAATGTAATGTAACTTCGATGGCTCTACAAAGCGATCCTCCTCAGCCCCATGTCCGGTAGCCGGGGTGAATGGGGGATGAGAGCATGAGGGTAGGATTCGGTACAGCCACGTTTGCTTGTTCTCGTGGCGAGGAGCTGTGAATGCGGTCCCCGAGAGCTTCTCCGCGTATAGACCGTGAGGCGGCTTTTGCGGAGAGTTGTGTCCTATCGGCAAAGCTCCTGGGACGGCCTCGGATCTGGACGGACATTCTTAGTAATGGCCTACGTGTGAGGGGCGGGGCTCATACTCGAGGTGCGAATTGAAGCCGTTGAGGTAGCGATATTTCTCCTTGGAGTCAAAGGTGGTTACTGGCATTATCACGTCACAGCTGGGGGTAACTTTTGTTCATCAACCGAGGAGATGATCTCTGCTAGAGTAGAAGGAAGAGATCTCCCCATGACTGATCTTTGTAGGAAGGCAACTACAGTATGCGCGTTACACGTATCGGAGGGAGCATGACGCCGCTCGCTGAGCCGAGGAGGGTTGCCCTTTCCGCGATGTCGGAAGGCCGAGAATAGCCGATGGTGCATAGAGGTTGTTGATTGGTTAGAGGGCGCCGATTCGGCGCAGGGGTAATTCCCAACTCCACCAACACGGCCACTAAAATCACACCCCGCCGACATCAATGTGTCCAAGAACCGAGAACCAAGCTCTGCATGCTCGATGTCGGTTACCTTGAGGAAGAGTGCGATTGCATTTGTCGTTTAACGACACTTCAATTGCCATTTATCTTCGCCCTTCTGTTTCTTAGCTTTTCTACAACGCGATTCCCCGGGGCAACAGCGGACCCGCAGGAGGTTCAGTACCTCTAGAGCAAGAGCTGCGCGACACGCGACACGCGCAGAGGTACTAGAGTGCTGGGACATCAGTCACATTACAGGTGAGCTGAGTTCATGTCTTCTATCCACGAATCCTTGTCACGCAGAGTAATGGGGGCAAGATGTAGCGGATGATACGGTCAATTGACTAGCAGAGTAATGCGGAATAGACGCCCCTCCCACGGTCCTCTGTCTGGCATCCTGCCTTTATTCCTCACCGCGAAAGGGTGGCCAAAGTATTCGTTCATAAGAGTAGAGAAAGCAGCCCGGAGCCGTTCGATACCTGATCTATCGCAATATCCCCTTCTACCGAATCGATATCGATAGCTGAGCGAAAATGACGAGGAGCTACCAAGAGTAAGAGTGGACGGATGCCGTGCCATTCTATTCGCCGCCCTTCTTCTTCTTCTTCTGAGATGTCATGGTTGCGCCTGCATCCTTCTGCAGGTGGACGACCAACCTGGTCCACGACTCCTCCTTGTCCCATTCGAAGCCTGCCAGGTATGGCTGGTCCAATTCATCATCAGCCTGTTGGGGAGAGTCGTGTTAGCACGACCGGGTACATAAAAGTCTTGGGGGGCGGGCAAAGGGAGTGAGGGGGAGGACGTGCCCGCTTCTTGTATGGCTTGTGGATCGCATCGAGTGCATCCTTGATGGTGACACCCTTGAGGTTTCTTGCTGTGACCTCAAGCCCGAGAGGGAAGTGGAGATCAATCTTCTTGACCGGAGGTGTTGTGAGGAACTTCTTCAGGATATCCTTCTCGTCAACGGTGGACGGCGAGGTGTTGATCTTCCTGAACAGCACGGATATATCAGCGACGCTGTAGTGCAAGACGGGATGGCATGTGTAGCCTTACCAGCCCGTCTTCTGGGTCTCCTTGGCAATCTGAAGCTCGATGCCTTGGGCCTCTGGGGGTAAGAAGTGTGTTAGCTTGGTCCGGGGCATCCGACACGATGATGGTGTTGCTTGAGCTCCTTACCAAGATCATTGATGTTCATCACTCCATTTGCGCTGGAGCTCTGTCTCCGGTGGCCCGCCTTGCCATCCTTGGCATCCTTTGTTTTCGAAGGGGAAGAAGAGAGGCCTTGAACGGCGGAGTCGACCTTGGTGAGCGGTTCTGACATGTTGATGGAATAGTCTGACGTCAAGCTTGGATGACGGTTCCGGGGAATGGTACGATGCGTCTGGAACACCAACGGCGGTTGTATAAGTACGCGGCCTCTTGATTGGCAACCTCTGATGCGAGCAGCTGCGGGTGGGAAGGGGCAATACCTTGTGCTGAGTTTAGGGTGCTATGGTGCGTGTTTGGGTAGCTGTGTGCTTTGGTGTGTGGGAAGGACAAGAGGAGGGGGAGACGGGGAGATGAAGAGAGAGGGGGCGAAATGAGGGGGCGCCGGACCGGACAACTGTTGGTGAGTCGCTCCTGCTGCTTGTACTGTTTCGTCACACCGGGCGGGGTAACCTCTCGATCACTTGGTGATCGATCGCGTGACTTGACCTCACCTCATCCCACTTCAGCTTGGGAAGGTACCTCCCCGGTACGCCGGGAACGCCACTTGCTGGTCCGTGCCCGACCACTTGACCTTGTCTGACTAAGGCAGCTCTGCCAGCGCTAGCAGGGCCACAAAATCCGGGGTAAATCTGGGGTAAGCCACTAATAAATCCAGACCCACAGCAACGAAGAATTTGTTGTCTTGCGATAGTTTGTGCGTCACGTCGGGGATGGGATCTAAGGGGCTATCTATCTATGGTGAGCTTCGGGTGTATCCACAGTTTGGTTCCGTTTGATCATTCCAGCTTTAGGGCATAGCAACCGATAAAGCTCAAAAGGATTATTGGCGAGCGGGCCAGTAGAGGTTTTGAGCACGTCGGGGAAAGCAAAAGTGTGTACGGATAAGGTACGACACATTAGACAATATTCTGGATTGAGCTTTAATGCATTCTATAATATCACAGCCAACATTCTTAAACGTTGGCGTTAAGGTATGCTCTCACACAATAAATATAAACAAAGAAGAATGCCAGGTGCGTAGGCATGAATATACAAATGACACTATTATAGTCCAGATACCCCTATCATTTGCCTACCTCTCCAAACAGACCTTTTATGGGCGACGACAGTATAGAAACTGAAGGCGTTGTGAGTGAGTTTCCGTCTGTGGGTAACCCGGCACCATCCTCCATAGAGGAGCCATCATGGACAACAGTTGACGGCGCTCTCGCCCCTTCGACGTTCTCCCGACGCTGGTCAGTCATCATAACTTCCTCATCTTCCATACTCTCATGCATTGTATCAACCTCGACGTCATCTTCAACATAGACATCGTCAAGGTAGGTGACTCCTTGTTTTGGGTAAGTCAGTGGTCATGATATCAGAAAGGTTTGGAACCGGGTTCTGGATTCAGGTCTTAAATCTCACCTTCGATTTCCCAGTCACCGTAGCTGGAGATGGTAGACCGCTTTGTCTTCTTGCTGGCAAATTTGACGAGGCAGCGGGAGTGTGAGTACTGGTTGGGCCAGTAGTGTTCTGGGGAGGGGGGTTTGTTAGCTGAAGAACGGAGCCGAAGGGGCTTGGGGAAAGGGAGGAAACGGGTTGGAATGGAAATGTAGGAACCTAATGGGGATGCCGATGTAAAACTTACGAGTTCCTATTGGTGTCTTGTAGCACAGAGCGTTATATTCTCGGTTGCTGGAATCGCGAGGGTTTTTATAATAGGTGTCTTGGCCGAAGATATTAACGGCGCACAAGACAGAGCCGTAGCCGTTGGGATTGCGGAGAGTGTCGGTTGGCTTAATGATCTTTACATCAGTGGCACCCCACAAGCCTGTGCCGTCTGAGGCGTCGTCGATAATATCGAAGGTGTAGTTGCGCTTGTACACCCATGAGAGCTTGTCGCTATGGCCGAGCTTCTTCCACTCCGCCTCGGACCACCCCACTGGTACCGGCTGCCTGACCTCATACTCGGTCATGCTATTGTTCACACCGTTGACCTTGTCCTCGGTGTACCAGATGTTCTGCTGACTGCTCTTACCCCAAGGCACCCACACGTCCTTGCGGTCCTTAGCATCTTTCGTCTTGTCGGGGTCCATCTGTCCGATGTTTGACTGGATGTCGCTGAGCATCGAAATGCATTGACCTCCGTGGTTGTTCTGCACGCGAGGAACGCACCGCCGGGATTTCTGGTTTTCCGGCATCCAATTTCCACCCTCTTCAGATGCGGCCCACGGATATTCGTCGCACTCCATCATCTGCACGGAGGGCCACTTGTCGGGACGCCAGCCGATGGCGTCGTAGAGTAATTCGTTATCGTGAGCGCACGACATTGATTCGCTACCGCACGACTGCGTCTGCCGTGTACTCTTGCGCGATTCTTGCTTCCTGTCTAGCGGCGCCGCATGTGTCAGCGTATGCGGCAGGTTTGCCAAGGCCTTGTACCCATCACAAAGAGACGTGGTGATGCCCACGTTGGCCCCTGTGTTTCTATTCTGAACCTGGAGAGGCGGGAAAGCCGCACAGTTGACTGTTGGTAATTGCAATTAGCATCGAGAAACTGCGGAAGGAGAGCATACCACGCAAAAGGAAAAGAAAGGGGCTTGAGGGGGGTTGCTTGAATTCAAATTGGGAACACTCACACCGCAGTTCGGGGATTGTGATAGGTGCCGAGTCTCCGGCTGGGCAGGTTATGGGCTGCGTGAAGCTCGGTGCGTTCGGGCCATCGACATCCATTTTGTCGCCATCGCCGTCTGCTCGCCTGAAAAGCCATGCTGGGTCTGCCAGTGCGCTCATGGTCTCGTTGTCGAACCTCTCGCGCTCCTCATCCGTCGAGTCCATAAGCTTGACCATGCGACGGCGGATCTTGTTGTCACCCTCGCGGTCGCCCACTAGAGATATGGAGCCTGACTTGGGTCCATATATGTTGATTTTTCGATCGGGGGTGTAGGCGTTGCGGTCAGACAGCGCCCAATTGAACCAGTTGAGCACCGTTGCTTGAGCCTTATAGCCCAGATTGAAGTATAGGTAGGCGCCATACTCGTAGTCAAACATGCTAGTGACCAAGTTGATATTGCCCGTAGCCATGAACTGCAAGGCCGCTTTCATAAAGGCCGAAACAGTCGCCGAGATTAGGGTGACGCCTCCGGTTAACTGGCTCCCACCGACGGTGATACCAACGTGAACCTCGGGCTGCACAATCACCGCGACAGCTGCCGTGACCTGCACGCCGGCCTCGAAGGTCGGCGCAATTTCAGTTTCTTTCGGGATGTCTTTCGACTTGAGATCTAGATCCAGGTAGTCATCATAGTCCTTGAGCTTGTCTTCGTCCTGGGGCCAGTACACCTGCGATTTGGGGAAGGTTATACGCGCGCCGGCCTTCATCTCGCCATGGATGTTGAGGTCTCCGCGGACCTCGCCGTAGACATCAAGGGTTGGCCCCACGGAGGCGATGCCCTTGACCGCGAGACCAGGATAGGAGAGCGTGTCGATGATCTTCTTGCGACCCGTGGTGAGATGAGCAGCAGCGTTGCCGACCATCTTGAGTCCGACATAGCCGGTGGGTTCGATGCCAAAGTAGAAGAAGACGTCGGGCTTGTTGACCGGTGGGATGAACGTAGTGCTGAAGTAATAGGCATAGGTTGCCTGCATACTGACGTCGGCCTCCAGGTCTAAGCGCAGGTTTGCCGACCACGCCTTCCCGGGGCATCCCCACGTCGCACGGAAGATGTTGATGGTGTCCGCCCAGCCAAGGGGCAAGTCACCCTTCTCAGCCTTGCGCACCGTCGTCAGCTTCTCCAGCCAGCGCATAAAGACGCCCCACCATCGCTTGTCTAGGCGTCGGGTCTCGATGGCGTGGGCATCCTTGAATGCGTCTACCGGCAGGTCCGAAAACTCTATATCGTCGTTGCCGAAGGGTACTGTGGTCCTGATACTCTTAGGCTCCCTTCTCTTGCGCAGCGTCGTCTCGTGTTTTTCACCGCGCTGGATGTGCTCCCTGAAGCGGGACATGCTGAAGCCTTCGTCTTTGATGCCCCGCTTAATGCGGCTGGTCGACTTGTCCGGCTCGGAATCTGTTAGCTCCTTCCAGTAGCCGAGTAGGTTTGTATAGTCGATGCGGATGTTGACATTGCCTCGGTCCTGCCTCGCCAGGTGGAAATTGTAGTCAATCTTCACCCGGTAGATGGGGTTCTCCTCGATGTTGTTTGTCGAACGGTGCACCAGGTGGTGTTTACCAGGATTATAGTCCTCGGCAACATCCATCGAGACAACACGTGCGAAGGGGCCCTCGCCGATGTGATTCGGAAGACGGATGATAGTGTCCTCGACGCCACCAGCCCAGATTCCGGCACACCGGTCGTCGCCTGCTGGGTAGTTGCAGTAGGCATAGAATGTCTCTTCAACGTGGTCAAAAACACTGTCGAGAAGCGTCTTGTTGTTGGTTATGATCTCACGTTTCACATGGGGTATTTCGGCTGTCCGCCTGACGACGGTATGTGACTGCGCAAAGGTGTCATCAATGGCCTCCTTATGTCCGTTGAGCATCAAGAAGCCGTATGAGTCGGACCCGTCGATCTTGGTGGGATCAGCGCGGTCCCCGTCCGCGTCATTGTTACCGTACTGGGTGTCGTAGGTCCACACGGCCTTGTCTTTGTCCTTATCGGCGTATGCAATCTCCCATAACCTGTCGGGACTGACGGGCCAGTCTTTGTTCCAGATTGACGGCGGATCGCAACAGAGCGGGTAGTGCGGATCCGTGTTCGGTGGCAGCTGGACACCTGGGCAATAGTCGTGCTGTGTACCGGCGGTAATAGGCTCCGGTGGATCCAGCGCTGATTCAATCTGAACCTGGGCCGGCCCGCACGGCGACGGGAGACAGAGAATAGCCGTTGAGAAGGTGTTGTTTACCGGGTTGTTGCTCCATCTGCAATGGTCGAACCCCCGACCCTTGGGGCAGCAAAGGGGGCTTCGGAAGGGTTTGGTGAGCGGGCTGCCCTTCTTGCCGTCGACAGGACTTACATACTCCTCGCGGCAGAGCCCGGTGCCATCCGGTTTGTTGTATCGCCATGCCACGATGTCTGTGTTCTCGGGGCACTGCGGCGCCTCGTCCCTCTGCCATGCGAGAGGCCCCTGGCAGGTGTTCCAAAAACAGTCGTCGATCAGTTTTGTGGACTTGCAGCACAGCTTGCGTGTACCTTGGTAGCACATCTTCGTCCCCTTTGCGTCGGCCGCCGTGTCCTGATTCAGTTCGAAGGTGCCCTCGCCGCAATGGCCGGTGCAGCCGATGACACTGCGGACCGGTTCGCCATACCACTCACAGCTCTTGGGCATCGACGTTTTGGGACAGCAGATGTGCCGGTACCAACCTTTATCGCAGTCACCCGATAACTTGTGGGGGGCTTTTTGGTAGGGGTTGTGCGCCGTGCTGACGGATTGGAAGCCGGCCGGGCAGACCTGGTCTTTCCCCTTTTCCCCATCACCATCTTTCGTGCAACGCTCCGTTACAAAGCAGTCTTGCCCTGTAAACTGCCCAAATAGGTCCGATAACTTCTCGGCCGAGTCATTATCCAGCCCGTCCAGCTCGAGGCCTGAGTAATCTCCGAAAAGTTGGCTCATAGCATCAAAGTTACCTGTATCTTGGTCGATGGCCCAGATCATAATACCCGATAGGCAGCGTGCCGAGAGAAGTGCCTTTTTATCGTGCCACGACTGTGAATCATCGTAAGACACCCACTGACTACCACCAAAAACATTGTATTTGACCGTGTTCTTAGCATCATAATACGTCTGGACGTCAAGCGTAGTATTGCGGCTCTGGATCTCGTAATACGCCAATACTCCCACTGTGTCAGTACACGAGCCGGGTTGCCCACCATCGCTGAATTGACATTCACCATTGGGTTGGAAGCAATTAGGACTCTCCATGGTAAAGGAGCGGCCGTAAAATCCCATACCGAGCACGACTTGCTCCGGCTTCACACCGTTGCGCCAGAGGAGGTCCAGTCCTCGGTCGATCTCGCTCCAGTCGGTATGGCCCTTCAGGTAAGGTCCTGTCCATTCATTTTCCTGATCCCAGACGCCGTAAATATCGTATGACATCAAGTTGAAATAGTTGATATACTTCTGCATTGACTCCAGTTTATAGCCGCGGAGATACCAGTAGCTACTGGGGATGGCGCACGATATCTCCCAATCGGAGCCTTCTTTGTCGAAGGCCTCTCTTAGATCTGCCACTAGCGAGACGTACGTGGATGAATCAAGCGGCTCGCCGCCACGGTCTGTAGCAGCCGGGTATTCCCAGTCGATGTCAATGCCATCTAGACCATAGGTTCGCAGGAAGTCCACCACGGATTTGACGAAAATGCGGCGATTCTCATAACTACCAGCCATATCACTGAAGTAGGTTGTCGTAGGAGGATCGTTAAAGGCCCAACCGCCGACGGCAATGTTGATCCGTAAGGCGGGATACTTGAGTTTCATAAGCGCCGTACGCCGTACCCAATCCGGGTTATCGTCAATTAGTTTGAAGTCCGGACCGAAATTAACAAAGGCCAGATTTAGGTGAGTGAGCGGCGCAAGAGGTAGCTCTTCGGGCTCTTTGACGCCACAAGACCGACCCTTGGTGAAGAGTTCGTAATAAGCGATACGTCGTTTGTAGGTGAGTGCATCTGTATTGGCGGAGCATCCAGATGGGCGACTGTACACCGGGTTCAAGTTAGAATACCACAATACGTGACAGGGGAGCACTACACATACGGAGGGTCACCGCAGCCTCCACCATCCGAGTTCTTCTGACAGCCGTCGCCACAGAATTCCTCTGTCGCACCGCAGAAACCGTGCTTGCTACAAGAAAAAGGTCAGTCATATTTATATTCATGTCGCCTCTGGGGTTCTCTCTGGGGTTCCCTCTGGGGCTTTCCCAGCGAGGTGCAGGATTGGACGTACCTGCAGCAGACGTTGATCGGGCAGTCGAACTGGTCCTCTGGGGCAAATTTGCCACATTCGGATGTGGCATTGCAGTTTGACTGGCAGCCATCACCACAATGCTGATCCGTAAAGCCGCAGCTGCCGGAGCTGGAACAGCACCCGACTTTACAGGGGTGGTCGGCGTCACATAGAGCTCCCTGTTGTGCCGACGCCTTGAGAGTGCTCGAGAAGAAGTGCAAGAGGAGGACTACTAGTAAGGGCGCCCAGAGGCCATGCAATCCCTGGAACGAGGCCCTCATGATAAGGTTCTTCGCTATGCAGGACGCGAACGAGGATGTAGAAGCGAAAGGGTCTTCCCATGGCGATGGCTCCCTCAAGCTGGTCCGGTACTACTATTTCCTTACTCTATATAGTATGGAAGCAACGGTCTACTGCTTTCTCTCCCAAGTAGTCTTTCTAGTTCTAATTACAGGTAACGCGCCCAGACTAAGACTGGGTACACAGGAAGTACTTGCTGCAAACCTATCTAATTGATTGTGGTTGGCTATAAACAGGTGATTGCCCCTGAGTGGTACAGAATGGGTCTTCGTTAGGAAGAAGGTAGTATTGCCGAGTAACATGCACTACTGGCTTAGGGAGATAGGCTAAGTTTACAGGAAGAGGTACCTATTGTCCAACCTGGTTGGTGAGTCGCTACTACACTAACCAGGTACCAATCTCGACTATGTAACATCTCACCTGTCGCTCATGCCGCAACGCAGCACTGCCAAGGCTCGCAGGATGCGCTTGGGAAGCGCTTATAGTGGAAAGGCGGCCCATTAACCTCCAACGCGCGCTTCTAACCTTGCCATGGGGCTGAGTGTGCCTTGCGAGGGTAGTACTGTACGACGAAAAGAGGCTGTAAGGATTCCTGGTGCAGTATTCATTTCCCGGCACTATAAAGGATCCTTCGCTCGCCATGCCCTTGCATTACCTCCAGCCGCTTACATAGGTACATATAGCTCCACAAGACATCGGGATCCACACACAGAGGCAGCCCCCAACACTCAGTTCACATTCCTTCGACTCAATCAACCACCATCATGGAGCCGAGCCAAGCGGAAACCGCCGCACCCGCCTGGGGTGCGCTTCCGATCGAGCAGTATCTGCTGGTGAGAGCGTTTTTTCCCCCTGTGCAATTTCCGTGTTTGTGCATCCACTGCATCCTAGATGGACTACTAACCGGATCGACTAGGCCAAATGGGATCAATCGTCCTCTCTGCCGCCTGATCAGCAGCTGCGCGAATTGGTGCGCGCTTTCATTGCGGAAGACGAAATCGCCATCAACGTTGCTTCCCCTAGCGAAGGATTCACGTCGGTGGAGGCGCAGGAGCTTGTACGCTCGGTGCTTACGCCTTGGCGTGGGCAGCGGCTTCGGCGCATTGCCCAAATGTATGTCGCGCAGAACGAACAGCGGTTTGGTGAGTTGTTTGTGCTGCGCACTTACTATGGGGGCGGCGCAACCGACGACGAGAAGTTACGTGAGTGGCTTGAACAGGCCGACCCGGACAACGAGTCACTTGGCGGTCCTGATGGCCGCTACTGGCGCGTGCTGGATGATGCGGCGCTTTTCGACATGGGGTCCGAGAAATGGCAGAGGATCTATGATACGCTGCCCGAGATGGCCGCCCCCGGTGCGAGCCGCACATTTGGCGACGACGACGTCGACGCTGTCCGGGAACTTGTGGCTGCCCCCGGAGACGAGAGGGAACCGGAGGAGGACGACTACGAGGAGGCTGTGATGGCGACCGCAGCGATATCGGCGGGCTTCTTGCTTATCGTCGACCAGCAAGCCTTCGAGGATGGGGAGTTTGGCCTCGTCTTCCGGGACGCGAAAGGAAATATTATCAAGGAAGGGTCTATTAAACCTGAAGAGGTTGAGTATTTACTTGCGTACAACTCGCGGGGCGCCTTGTCGGAATCCGAGTACTGGGTTGACGCGGCTGTCGGCGACAAGTATAAGACGCGGGGGGAGGTCATGAGCAGTTTACTACCTGTTGTCATGAGCGAGGCGGAGTGAAGTGCCACCCACCTGTATTCGCTCAGCATTAGGATGGTCGCCGTCCATTTCCGGATACGAGTCATTACAAACAGAAAACCGTGCCTACTTACCTACTCCCTGACCTGACCTTACCTACCTTGGTCCGAGCCTGTGAAAAATTGCACGTGTCGTGGCAGTGCCGATCTCATCGCGACCTTCCATTCGACAACAATTTGCCAATTCGGATCGAGATTCACGGGTGAAAGAGATTACCTCGGGTCCCAATTACCTACGGATCCGTAAAAGATACAACATCGCAGCTACGTCGCACTCGAAGGATTCGTCTCCAGCCGGATGCTAATACTTACAATGTACATGCTGATTTTGCCAGACATTTACAGTGGAGCCGCATGCCGTAGGTAATTGGGCTGCGGCGGCATCTCGGTACGTACCTGAAAGGATCATGCAGGTACTACACTACATAATAATGCAGCGTACCGGCGTGAGAGAATGTTAGGGAAAGTCGGGAGACGATAAAGTGGTAGCCGCTCCATCACTAGATAGCTGCCCACCCCAGCCGAACCGCAGGAACTCCCAAGCATGGCCATCATACGGGCCCTCCTGACGGCCGTACTGGCAGCAGCAAGTGCAGATGCCATCCAGCTCTGGGAAAAACCAGGAGATATCCCTGCGACTGTCCCTGCGCGATGTAGGGCGAGTCTGGTACAAAACATCACCTGTAGCGATTTCCTGGTCAAGCCGCAAAATGCTATTCAAGGCCAGACCGTGGTTGGAGGGGCGGCCGACATCTATTGTTCCGAAGAATGCTCGTCTTCCATCAATAAGTTTCAGACAGCCGTGACGGCCGGCTGCGGCGAGACGCCATATGAATTCTTCGAAAACAGCACGATGCTCCAGTCCGGCAAGGCGATTGCAGACGGCCTGGTATGGGCACACAAGCTCGTGTGTATCGAGGACAGGTAAGAAACTCCAAAAATGTATCGACCAGTCAACAGAGAAGGAGCACACTGTCCTTACTAATCGCCAATCGATCAACAGCTCCGGCTACTGTCTGGCCGACATGTACGCTGGGCAGAAGGACGCTTGCTCTGATTGCTACCTTCAATACGGCGCGACATTGCAGGAGTCGGACTACGGGCGGTCCAAGGTCCCGGAAGCCGACTTTGAGGAACTCCTGTCCATGTGCTCGGTGGACCCGACCAAGTACCCGTATACGTACACTTCGGTGCCCCCGACCACGACTGGCGGCTCGAATTCGACGACGACGACGGAACCCCCGGCTACGTCTACGTGTCCCGGAACCACGTACACGTCCAAGGAAGGCGACACGTGCGAATCTATCTCGCTTGCCGAGTCGGTCTCCACGGACCGCCTGGTCGATGTGAACTACCTTGATTATAACTGCACGACGCTAACAGCCGGGATGAAGTTGTGCGTCCAAGACCAGTGCGAGCTCACGACCATCAAACCGAATCAAACGTGTAGCGATCTCGTTGCCGGCACTGGGTTTAGCGAAGTTCAACTTATTTCTTGGAATCCGTAAGCTGATTTGCCCCTCTGTTCTGTGGTGGGCGGCAGACAAGTTTTGCGGTCATGAGCTAACGCATTTCTACCAGAACGCTCAAATCCGCCTGTGACAGCAGACTTACACCAAATCTTGATGCTCTTGTGGGGCGTCATTTCTGTATCCAGTAAGTCCGGTTGCCTCCAATTGCCAACGGCAATGCGTAATGGTTGAGTTGGCCGCTCTAACCGCCGTGTTACAGAGCTCCTGGTCAATACGACTTCCCAACTACAGATCTGCCCTCGTCGCAGAACTGGACACTGTAAGTGCAACCACTACACGGTTGACATGGTTAAACGTACGAGACCCTTACCATGTTCCCCCTAGGACGTCCACCATGTTTTCATCATGGACGACCGGTGTCGTGGAAACCTCGCCAACGCAGGGCATCGTCACGGTCACCAGCAACTGGGACCCATCTTATACCCCCCCTGCGGTGACGGTGCCCATCGACAAGGAGGGGCAAGATGAAGAGGCCGACTGGACTAAGGACTGCTGGATCACGTACGAGGACTACAACCACGATTTCGATCCAGATAATCTGCCAGCCGCGTGCCAGACTCTGTATTGGAGTTACTGCTTCTACGATCCGACGAAGCCCTCGCCAACGACCATGTCTCGCGTGCCCGCCGTTTGTACCCCAGACCGCAGCGACTACAGCCTGGGCACGGATCCGGACCCTGTGACGACGCCGCAGCCGATCCAGCCGGGCATGACGACCGGCTGTAACAAATTCTACAAAGTGAGCTCCGGTGACGGCTGCGAGAGTGTCGCCAAAGCGAACAACGTCACCCTGAGCGACTTTTATGAGTGGAATCCAGCTGTGGGGTCTAACTGTGCAAACTTGCAGCTCGAGGTCTACGTCTGCATTGGGTTTGATGAGAGACTTGTCCTTCCGACGCAGACGCCAGCGCCAGTTATGAAGTTTAGATAATTTTGTGTCATAGTTGGTTTGCAAACTTGTCAAAGAGGACCCTTCTGTGTATATATGTGCCCATAATCCAAGCCTGTCTCGTTTATTTTAGCTACTAGATGAACAACACATAAAGTTCCCGTATTAATGTTTGGCCTTCCGAAAGACATAAACCGCAAATGTCAAGTCTACCACCTCTACGCATTGTTCCCCTTGCAATTCAGCTAAGGGTTTATACTGCACTGTAATTTTTGGTTAACTTCTTGGGGACCTAATGACAAGAGGCATTGGAGATTGGAGGTGAATACATGTTAGGTTGAAAGTATGTCCCTGCTATACTGCCGTGAAGTCTCCGGGGGACCTAAGATGCTTGCGTAATCCCTCGGATTAGGCGACATCGACCACCATATCAATACTGTGAACTTTTAGGGATTGCAGAGTCAAGAATGCAAATTTACGTTTCGAAAGAAATAGCACCTCCATAGGGTGCCAGACAAACTGCCTTCGTGCCTAAGAACTTGACCGTTCCCAGCGAGATGCCACTGCCCTTACCCCCAGGAACATCCTGCCAACAATTGCATCCAACGCTCTTTCGCTGGAAATTCATAATTCATTTGTCCTGTCATTTCTTGTCATGAAGTAATTACTTCTAAAAGCATGAGTCTCTATATTGGGATAGATCATGAAGGATATTCGGGGCTTGTAAGGTCGCCGAAGATATCAAAGTCTTAGTCTTAGAAGAGGGAGTAACAGATCTAGGCATTGCCTTCTGGGGGCGGAGCAGCATATTCGTAACGGAAATGGCCAATGTGTGAATTTATTCTCCGGTTATCCTTTGGTTTTTGGAGACTTTTTGGGTGTCAACAATGGATCGCCTGCACCATTTTCGCCCGAATACCCATGTTCTGCTCCTAGTTCCCCAACAAGCGACACGAGAGAGCAACAGAGTTTCCATGGATCTTCTCCGCCGGCCATCACGGCCTGCCGCAGGTTTACATTAGTCGGGAACTCATCCTTGATCCGCATAAAACACGACACGGCCCAGCCCTGGAAGCGCGTGCTTCCCATCAGGCCTAGACTTTCTGCCTCTATGATGACGCCGAGAAACACACTTGTGTCGTACTTTGGCATCGCCAGCATTGAAAATGCCTCTCCGGCCAGGTCGTGAAGTCTGCACATCAATGTTTCTTGTATTAGCCGGCAACTCCTCAGGTGCTTACAATAGAAAGCACCATGGTGATGAAGGTTGGACATTAGAGAGGGAACACACCCAGTGGATATTGCAAGTTTATAAAGTGATAGAAGTAGTTTCGGGCGAAGTTCTTTTGGTGCCTCAAAATAAATGGGCTGGCTGCGGTTTTCAAGATAGCGTACAAATGCACTCAAAGCCTCAGGCGGAAGCTTATAGAAGCAGATATCGTTACCCCTCCTGAGACCATCGGGCATCGTATCGGGGCTTTGGATCCAACCCTGAAAGATGGGCGACTGTTCCAAGATAACCTTGCGGACGGGGATGGACACTTCTTCAGACGCATCTGTCCAGGCTATGAGGTTTATCGTCTGGCTTATGTATGCCATTTGTTCTCATTTCATGACATTAAGGACAGTTTGAGCTCTTGAGTATAGTATGGGAGAGGGCATGTGGGCATCTCAAGGGTGGGAAAGAGGGTTGGGGGGGCCGGAGGTTAGGAGGGACTTAAATAGGGTAGTCATCGACCAGCTATCAGTAGGCGGAAGGCTGGTCACACTTGGTCTTCCATCACCCGCAGCCATAGCCTGCAGGGTTCAATGCAAGCACAACCAACAGCCACTTGGTGACCAATCACAACCCAGAGCTGAACCGCTGTTACACTCGTTTCCAAATTTGTGAACCAGCCCTCTCACATCTATTGAGGGGTTAGCGAGCTCGTGACGTGCAATTTGCCTGCAAATACGGATAGAGCTCCCCAACATCGCAAGTCTACTAGGCTTGGAGTTTTCTTGTCATATCTTATCAATTTAGAGGCTGCGTGGGCAGGATGGCAATAACGCTGCTGATTCAACATGGTACTTATTGTATCAGCATGATTCAGCCTACCGTTAAAACGCTGGGCAGGCACCGCAACTCCAATTGCAACTTTTCTCCCTTGTGTTAAGTACCTATTATATGCTTCAGAGTTGCTGGTATCTAGGGTTCCCATTTACAAAGGGTGTGTTATTGGCGCTCGGTGACAAATAGGGAGCTCGTGGCAAATGACAGTCGGCAACTGTGTCGTCAAGAGTGACATAGTCCATGAAAGGGTCTGTCGAAACCGCTTCCTCGGCTAGGATCAAGTCGTCAGCAATTGGTACCATTGAATATTTGTTTATTCCGCAGGCTGCTTCAGGCTCGACGAGCGAGATTCCGGCCTGATCGAAATACATCTAATCGACTGGTAGCTTAGGGGGGCTGTGTTGGTAATAACTGTGGTCTGCAGACTGTACTCTATACTTAGTGCTGGCAGGGCGCATGAATTATCACAAGTGGAAATTGATGGAGTCTTTGGCAAGAGCTTTAGAGCTATATCATCACCTCCCTTGGTAGAGTTCTACAGCTGAGATTACTCCAAACTACCCGTAGCCTCAATGGAAGTGGCGTCTGGGATGAGCGGTGAAAGCAACATTGAAACTACGACTTGACCAAAACTACCGACATAGAGCACACCTTCAACATATGATAAAAGAAGAGGTAAAAAGAAGAAGAACTACACAGTGCCCCCTCCAGCCAATTCTCCCCTTATCCACCATTAGCATCTATCTCTGTGTTGATGGTCTCTTGAAATTGGAGGGACCGGTTTTGTGCCGCATAGTAGAGCGCATCAGCCTCTTCTCCCTGGCCAGTCGGACTGAGAACAACAAAGTTGTTGGGCTTGAGCTCGACCTCATACTCGCTCTTGTAGAGAGGGGGCCCGGCGAACGGGTACTCAGCGTCGGAATCAAGGTCGAACCAAAGACCAGGAGCGTCCTTCTGATACGCGCCGGGGAATGCCATGCCCGTGGGTGTGGCAGTGCCGTTACCGGAGACCTCGACGTTGAAGCAGGTCATGTAAAACTGAGGACCAGCGCCGGCGAACTCAAAGCCGGGGCTAGCACCCTTGACAAAGTGGAGAGCAATGATCTGTGAAATAACAAGTTAGCTTAGCCAACATGGCCCCTTGTTCGTGCCAGCTTTTTAACCAACCTCGTGGCGAATGACATAGTTTCCAGGCTTGATATCAGCAGGAATTACAGCAGTCCAGACGTGGTCGTTGGCCATCAACCTGTCGGTCGCCCAGACACCATCCTTGTCAATAGCGTCCTCGGCGAACTTGAAGAACTCCAGCTTATTGACATCGACATCGGCGATATCTCCTCCGTACGGGGCCAGCCACGCGGTAATGGGTCCCTTGTGGCTGTGGAGCCAGTGGGACCAGTGAAAGGAGATATTGCTACCGGCGCGAACGGTAGCTACGTCGAGAGGGCGAGGATTGTAGACTCGGTTGCAAGCGATTTCGGGACCGTCAGAGTCCATGGCTGGACCGACGTCTCCGCCGCCGAAGGCGATGCGTTCTGGAACAGGATCCATCGTGGGATCGACACGGACATCCCATCCTGGGTAGCTGTTTGAGAAAGGAACATTAGTATGTCCATTCCGCAGGTTTATTAAGCTTTAGGGGAAGACAACCACCTACGCGGTGTTGTCAGCGTCAATGCGCCAGATGTAGCCGTGGCCGAGGGCGTGAGCCGCGAAGGCAAGGATGGAAGTAGCCTGCGCTGCCCTCATGGTGAGACTCTGGAAGTGCTACTTGGGCAGTGAAAAGGATTATAGCGGTGAGTTGAGTTGTCCACTAGCCCGTATATTCTAGTCAGGGAGATGAGAAGAACAGGTCTTCATCACCACCTAGAACGGAGAGCCGCTCCAAATATATACTGGACAGGTCATATCGACAGATTTGACACCGCCTGTGTCTTCGACAACTCCTATACCGAGACACATGCCGAGCACCTTGGAGATCAGTGTCAATTAATCACTACCTAGCCTTTTCGGTAATTGGCGCATAAGCATGCTTAGATCACAGCCGTTCCACTACAATTTATGGCCCTCGGGCGTAAATGGACTACGCTGGACATAGATCGCTAAGGTTTTCCGGATATTCAACTAGGACTTCGGATCAAGGAATTTGGTGGACGCTGATGTCGAGGGGAACCAAATTCGGTGGTAGAAAGCTTCTCGCGGACCGTAACCTGATAGCGAAGGTGAACTGATCCACTTACCGCTGATGCAGAGTCATTCCGGTAACGTACCGCGCAAATTAAGATACTCCAGCCAGACCACTCGGGAATCTCACATATTAGGACGAAGGCTTCCTAATAAAGGGATAAAATACCCCATCGGCCCCGCCATCGGCCCCGCCACCGGGCTGGTAATCGGCCCCATCGTCGGCCCCACAAGCCAAGCTGTAGCTGTTCGGGCGAGGCGCACTGCGTCCGTGTTTTCAGGGGTTGTTGAATCTGTACAGATTTTACCCACCCCGGTGATAGCACTCCCCCCGGGTGCCCAATCTGCGCGATACTTAGATAATTTAGGTTAACATAACGGGGCCAAAGCCTGGGTCTTGGGCGACTGCGGCGGCTTTGTGGTGTAGTATCTCGAACAGTCCAGAAGCACTTTTTATCGAGCCGATAAGATCAAATGTGGACGGGTATGCGGTTAGACCTCCGCTCGAGAGGCCCGGTGGATGTAGAGGTCCAGGTAGCCTAGAAATGCGACTTGATAAATAGGGGTTGCTCAAATAGCATTTTTCCCCAACTGCCTTGTGTCTGCCTTCTTTGTGTACACACTAGGATACCCATCAGTACTTCATAGAAGCTACACCCGAAACGAAAAGGCAATGATCCCCTCAACGAATGTCCTCGCGGCTTTGGGGGCCGTAGCATCGATCTATAGCCCGGCCGTCCTTGCTCGCCCGTCAGCGGGTTGCGGTAAAGAACCCACGCTTAGCACACATGTGTACAACACCACAATAAACAGCAAGGAGCGTCAATATTACGTCCGCCTCCCCGAAGAATACAACAAGGACCACCCCTACCGTCTCATCTTCACCTATCACCAGTATGGGAGTAGCATGCAAAGTATCGTCGAGGGGGAAAACCTCGACGCCCCGATGGGCGGCGCCTTGCCCTTCTTCGGACTACCCCCGCTGGCCAACGAGACGGCCATCTTCATTGTTCCCGACGGTATCGACCGGCGCTGGGCTAACACGAATGGTGAGGACGTCGCCTTCTTTGATGAGATGGTTTCCATTGCGGGCGACGCCCTCTGTATCGACGAGGGACTGCGATTCTCAACGGGCTTCAGCTTCGGCGGCGCCATGTCCTTCGCCATCGCGTGCGCGCGGCCGGACGTCATCCGCGCCATCGCCGTCCTCTCAGGCGCGCAGCTGGCGGGTTGCGACGGCGGCACGCAACCCGTCCCGTACTACGGGCAACACGGCACGGCGGATACCATGCTCCCCATCTCGTCAGGGAGGGAGCTGCGCGACAAATTCGTAGAGCTTAATGGTTGTAACCCCGTCACGCCGGAGCCACAGCCGGATGGGGATCAGTCCGTAATGACCAAGTATGAGGGCTGCAAGGAGGGATTTCCTGTTACGTGGGTAGTCCATAGTGGGGGGCATAATCCATCCGTCACCGACGGAGGTTCGGAGGTGCCGTTCGCGCCACACAATACGTGGGACTTCTTTGCGCAGTTCACATAAGAACGATTTTATAGGTATGGTGGGACATGTATCTCGTTATATAGTGCCCTAAACCGCAAAGATTTCAGAGCGTAACCCTAGTGCCTGTAACCAGCTTGTCAAGTCCCCGCTAAACGTACAAGCTCGCATCCGAGACAGCAATGCGATCCCGACGTCCAGAATTCTGCGGCCAGCTGTAGGGAGGCAGATGTTCCCAATATCCTTAACATGAGGCCTCAGCATATCCTTGCCGGCGTGCCACGCCTTCACTTCACGCGATGCCCAGTACATATCTAGGCGGACAGTAGACCACCTCGCACATTCACGAAACTGCTGGCCACGGTCTGGGTCGGCTGGCCGGGAGGTTGGTCCCGCTTCCACCTCCGCCGCAACCGCCGGGTTTCCGGACTTGGCCGCCACCGTCAGCCTGTTGAAGGTCCATAGGACGAGGACGGCCCACAGAGTGGCGATTGGCTCGTGGAGGCCGGGGGACGGGCTCCTACGCAGAGTGGCCAGCAGGCAGCTGGCGTAGCTGACAGCGGTGCGCGCGTCGCCGCCGCCGTCCCGCTCCATCCAGGCCCGGAGCTTATCTTCCTCCGCCCTCGGTACATTGCCGTCCGCCAGGCAGGCGGCGTAGTCCACAATATCCTTTCTGGGCGCGTAGAAGAGGGTGAGGGCCATGAGGGCGTAGATTTCCACGCGAGATCGGAGGACGCCATCCGCTTCGCTTAGAGCCAGTGGCCGGGGAACCAGAACCTCCAAAAGGGCCGCCCCACCACGGTTGAGGGCTCTGATAGAACCCTCCCGGAGGTCCGGCCTGGGAAAAATGACACTTCGCATGGAATCGTGCGCCGATATGATCAGGCGGTATACGGCGCAGACAATCACCATGCGGGCAAAGTCACCAATACCAGCGGGCAAGGGTTCTCCAGTCTTCGACCTGAGAAGTAATGGTTCGAGGATAGATGTAGTCGGCTCGTCTAATCCACGCACTGTCAGTGGGTGTTGCTAAACCAAGGCCAATGGTTGAATAGCCCTTGACTTACACTTTCCGCCGCCCATTACAAGGCCCTTCCACTCGTGTCCGTTATTAGCCCCCCACAGGTCTTCGTTGCATGGCAAAGTTTGTTCCAATTCTTCTGGTCTCATGCATGGAGCGAGTCCGAGCAGTAGGCTTAGTTGCGCGTCGATAAGCTAAAAATGTTAGCCCTGATGCTTTCCATTTCCCGTCATGCCACAAGGGAAGACGCACGAATGCACAGAAGCCCAGCCTCCTATGTGTTTCCCCTTGAACCCAATCCCGCCAGCAGTTGTCGACGCCTTGGGCCATTATCATTTCCGCACTGAGCGCCGGCGTCCGTGCCCGGCTTGTGAAGGCACCATTCCGGCGACACATTGTTATCGGCATGTTTCTCAGGAACTCGGAGATCTCCATTTGTCTCTTGTCATCGCCGTACGACATACCAACCAGGTTGAGGATAATGGATTGACAGAGCCAGAGTTCCCTGATTGCCGAATTATCTTTTTCGATCTAGAACAATGTGTGGATTGTTAGCCATGAAGAAGGTATCTCGCAGCACGCGGGAAGATTCTGAGAGCAAAAACGACGCACCGTGTGGGAAATTGCTCTTCGAAGCATCCCCTGCAGTAAGTTTCCGTACTGATCAGAGCTACGAGAGAGCGAATACCGGCAACCCAGTGCAGCGACAGAGAGAACGAGCACCCAAGGTGCGGTGGACGTGTCGAAAGTCGGACGGTGGAGTATGGGGAAGCCCGGGTGAAAGTACTCAAAATATAGCTGGATGAAGCTGTTCATGGCTTCAAAAGGGGGTAGCTTCGTTTCAAGAAGTGGGTTACCTCCTATCTCCCCGCTATGGTGAAAGAAGCTCTCGATTGTATCATAACATCCGGGGCTCATGGTGCTAACGTGAGCGAAGTTCTCGATGTCGTAAACATCCTCGATCTCGCCCGATTGGTCCGGGAAATTGTGGACGCTGTCGTTTTCTCTCGGAGTCCAGCGAAATGGCCACCTTGTTTCTCCCGCTCGGCCAGAGTTTGTATTCTGGGCGGGCGCTGGGAGACAAGTGAGAGGGGAAGAATGCCTAACACCGCCGACAAAACAATCTCCAGCACTCCTACCGTAGATTGTTTGGTCATTCGGCATCCCGTCCAAAATACCCAAATCAGCGCTCCAGAGAAATTCTTCAGAGAATAGACTCTGGCTAGAGCTGTTCATGTCTCCCACGTTTGGTAGGTCGACTACTGATGGGTTGCGTGTATCTTCATCCGGAAACTTCATAAGAGCGACCGAGCGTTGTTCCGATATGCATGCCTGCCAATGGTCATCAATAGTCTGTCCCATCTGCTTTGCCGTCACCTGAACCTTCGGGATTTCGAAGGGGTTTATGCTCCAGTCCATCAGGGGCTCAGATTCGCCGATCCCCGCCGAGGAGGAAACAACGTCGTCACCGCGTAGAGTTGATCGCTGGCCGTGACGATGTTTTGTCGAGCGGTCGTCAGTGCCAGGCGTGTATGTACACACTACATCTTTCGACAAGCATCGCGCACAGGGATAGTGGCCATCACATCGAAGTCGGCTCTTCGCACACTGCTTGCAGGCTTTCGCGACACGCCTAAGGGGGGCGGCCGCTCGGCTTTGCTGGTCCATGTCGAACTTACCATGCGAGATTTTGTGCCTATTTAGAGAGTCACTACATTCGGTCAGCACCTAGAACTCGACGAAGGATTCCGATTTTGGTGTCGGTCTCCTGAGGTAACTTAGTAGAAACGGAGATGACAGCAATGGCTTGTGAGGCTCGGGTCGGGGTTAGCTTGCCTTCGGGAAAAGTCCTTCCCGCACCCTGGGCAGACGAACGACGCTCGTCCTCCATGTGACGACTCATGCCGATGCAGGTGTTCTAGTCGCTTGAAGCTTCGACCGCAAGTCTTGCAAGAATATTTCCTCTCGTCCGTCTCCGTGGAGGGTGGCTGAACACCCGCCCTCGCGGGGCCGAATGTGGAGCCGCTGTGCCACATATTCAGAAATCTCCCACTTCTTATCGATGGTCCTGTGGGAAGGACTGCAATGGGCCGATGCTGAAGTCGCCGGCCGGGGTAGTTATATAAATGAGCGTTTTCGTGGTTGACGACCACCACGTTCACACACGCTGCGCTTATGTGCACTCAAGAAGGGAGGCACTCACTATTACCCTAAATGCGATTACAAAAGCTAACGTCGAAATGTAAGGTACTAATGAAACTAGTGTATACTAGACATTGGCTTTAGCCATACGCGTAATGCACCTGCGGCTAAACTGTTACCCTCCTCGCCTGTTAATCTATATGTTATGCACTCTTTCGAAAAGCTCCGAACACCTATCGCAAATATCGAATAGGATTCGCATTTCATCGACCCTTGCCTAGTTTGTGGGCGGGTCCCTTGCAGGCATATAAATAAGTTATTCGAATGTAAGGGTGACGTTTTGTTGATATAGAGTTGTGGAACACCTCGCGCAAGTCTTACAATAGCTACAGAGTCCCGGGTGGTATTCTCGATGTAGGGTTAAAAGTCAAGCACGTATTGTACCCGCGCAGGCCTGCAGTCGCCGTGCACCTCCATGCGAGAAGGTGAACAATGCTTGTAATAGCGGTTTCGTCTCTAGAGATAGGCGGTTAAGTAAACCTTCAGCCTGCCTCAATTTGGTCTGCTGAAATATAGCCGCGCTCGAATGCCCACTCTGTTTAACATGAAGAAACTACTCACTTTCGGTACTTGTAGCAATTATTACTGTACTTATACAGCGTATGCATGCTCGAATTACGCAGCAGCTAGCTCTCATACGCGGGATGGCAGGCTGATATGCGGAGGGCGGACGACACGGGCTAGCTGACGAACTGCACCGCCCGAGTAAGTTCCCACATCATATTTCCCGATCGCTAAACTGCCTATTGAGAGTTTCGCGCTTGGAAGTTGCTGAGTACCAAATACACGTTTGCTTCACGCTTGCATTTCCTTCTTACCGGTATTGGCCGGGCTAGGATTAACCGAGAACCCATTTATCCTTCCTCGATGAGGGCCGAGGGCTGCGTTAAGGCTAGTAGAAACTCCTATCAATACGCTATCCCCCCTCCCCGGTGCATTGCCTGCGTGAGCTTCGCCGTCTGACTTTGTGCCCCGCCACGGCCTCACTAGCAACATTTACAACCTCCGATAGTGGCCTTCCTTGGGCAATGTGCGTTCCTAGGGAATGGACCCGGTCATCGTTTCGCGTTGCCTCTTGCGTCGGAACAGGAGAGCTCCCGCCTTGATTAAGAATTATAGACGCTCCCTGTTCTCGTCAGGGCTACCAATATAAGACCCCATGGCCGCTGAATATTAATTCAAGATACATCTAACACCCATGATGTCCGCCTAACACTGCTAAGTAGGGCGTGAACCGAGTCCCCGACTTTGCGATCTTTGCTCTCCTTCCTCCCAAGGTGGACCTGTTGCGCCCGACTACAGTTCACCTGAACGAAGTAGCATAGGACTCACGCACGCCGTGTAGGCCGTGGTACTCTTGCAAGGGGGATAAAGGATCCACACAACGATAGTACATCGACTGCGGCACTGTTGAAACATGACGTTGTAGGGAGGCCTGAACAGACTATTCGAGCCCCACGATACATCCATCTTCGCACCAGCCTGCTTCTCCTAATCCATCAGCTGCACCCTGTCTACCACTATGCTTGTCTGAAACCCGAAAGAATCACGAGCCGTGAGGCGGGTTCCGCTCCACGAAAAGTGTATATCAGAAGTATTTTCAGGCTCAGAACTGTCACTATCGTCAAGATACGGTGATCCCTCCGCTGTTCCATCGGGCCCGGGAGCGACGGGGAGAGAGCGAAATTGTTCTTTCGCAGCTCAGCCGTTATATTGGAGGATTGCGAAAGGAGAGGGATGATGGTTCCGCCACCAACGTGGAGGGAAATATCCAACCAGTCCACATAATCTCTCGTGACGTCTTCGCTGTCGCCATTAACCTGCCCCAACGTCCAGAAGTTACAGAAGATGCTGCGCGAGAGTAAAACGTGACTGACGTGATAACCCTTACCTACTAAGTAACAGTGGAGACTAGAAGGACGTTGCCGTAAAACCGTTGATACTGTATACCGAACGTCTTGTCGTCCGCCGGATGCCTGAACCCGAGCAGTTCCACGGCCGGAAGGGGGACGATATTTCGGAGAAACATTCCATGTCTTATGCCAACGAGGTAGGTACTCGATTAGTTGTAGTTCTACACAAGTAGTAAAATGAGAGGTTTATTAAGAATCTCCCTAGTGCAGCTCAGCTTCTTATATCAAGAGCTCTTGACATATCTAGGGCTGCATGGCGACGGCCAATATACCACCGGCGTCTAACGATAAATTACTAAGTTAGATGTCGGTGAGTTTGACAGTATATCGGACATATAATATCTGGAATTTTAGGCATACGATATGCTATGCAGCAGCGGCAGCCTGGGTTGAACGTTTATCCTTCTTAAAGAAGTGATTCCTTGGTCGAATACCGGGACCGGAAGGTGACCGGGCTACATTGTAACGGGCCGGTAGAGTATCGGGTGCCGGACCTTGGCACATCCGGCGGGAGCATGCGCCGAGGAC
>Ga0164242_10001675_pt1 | contig 26246 bp, 23 predicted proteins | sample OricomgcompostMG_FD_108783 | JGI IMG/M metagenome (GOLD analysis project Ga0164242, IMG submission 108783) | Miracle-Growth compost microbial communities from Emeryville, California, USA - Original compost - Miracle growth compost (MG) ...
CTCGGCCATCCTCCCCGACCCTCACTGTAAAGAAGCAGTTAGGTTTCGCGGGATCTTACCTATGCATGACCGATTTGGGCCAGTAACACGACGAAATCACGACGAAGATTCTGTCGGAACCGGTGCTCCGTGCCTGCGGCCACACATAACTTCGAACTTGTGCATCGGCAGCCACATCTGAAACTTGAGCTACCGAGCGATGACTCGTGTGAAGGGAGCACCGTCATGAGCAACTGGCACCTGAACTGGCATCTGTGACCTAACGACACCTGGCACAACCGGTTTGAAAGGACGAAGGAGGGCGAGATGAGCAACTGGCACCTGAACTGGCACCTGTGACCTAACGACACCTGGCACAACCGGTTTGAAAGGACGAAGGAGGGCGAGATGGGCAACTGGCACCTGAACTGGCACCTGTGACGTCACGCGATCCGAGGCCGTGGCATCGATCCGGAGAGAGAAACCAAATGAGCAACTGGCACCTCTGAGCAGTACCGCCGACCACAAATCGGCGAACCGTCCGGTGAACCGACGAGTCCGCAGAGGCGCGACTCGTCCCCCACTCACCGGGCCGAAATTGGCGAGCCTTCGCGCTCGCCGTTGTCCACCGTCCCCCACGTCGGCGGGGTCCTCCGGCACTCGAGTGCGAGTGCTGAGCCGACGACAAGAGCCGCTGCGCCAGCCACCCCCACCGCGGGGGCCGCGCCCAGGTACTGGCCGAGGATTCCAAAGCCCAAGGCGCCGAGGCCCTGGACGGCGATCATGCCCGAGCCGACCAGCCCGATCGCCTGTCCGCGTCGCGCGTCCGCCAGCGATCCGACGAACTCGGCCGACACCTGGATCTGATAGGTCGTCAGCAGGCCGAGCAGCACCCACAGCACGATCGAGATCGCGGCACCCGGTTTCAAGCCGCATAGGGCGAGCGGCACCGCGCTGAGAACGACGAGCGGTGCCAGCAGTCGCTCCCGTGCGGTCATCGGTAGGCGTACGAAGACCAACGCCCCCAATGCCATACCGGCTGGCGGTGCCGCCATGAGCAGACCCACGGTCTTGGCACCGCCGCCCAAGCCATCGGCGTACGGCGCGGCGAGCGACTCCGGCACGATGTGGAACGTCGCCAGCCAGGCCAGCGCGGCCAGCACCCGCAGTCGACGGTCAGCCCAGACGTAGCGGGTCGTGTCGCGCAGTTCCCCGGGACGGAACCACCGCGGCCCCTCGCTGTCGCCGCCCGGCGGCTCCGCCGCCGGAACGAGGCAGCGGATGATCACTGCGGACACCAGGAATGTCGCCGCGTTGATCAGCAGGCCGGGGCGTACTCCCACCACTGCAACGACGAGCCCGCCGAGCGCGAACCCCGCGAGCTGGGCTGCCTGCGACGTGAGCAAGCGCAGACCCGAGCCGACGACGAAGGACTCGTCCTCGAGCAGGGTGGGCAGGATGGCCGTCTCGGCGGACAGGAACGGCTGGCCGACGATCACCACGACGACCAGCAGGGCGCCGATGATCAGCAACGGCTCGCCGGGGACCGCCATCAGCGCGACGAGCGCCGCGCGAAGGAGATCGCAGACGACCATCACCTGACGGCGGGGATAACGATCCGCGAGGCCACCGAACAAGATGCCGCCGATGACCGCGGGCAAGAGTGTGAGCGAATAGGTCAGTGCGGTGAGCGCGACCGAGTCGGTCTTGCTGAAGACGAGCACCGACAGCGCGACCCGAGCGAGCTGGTCACCGGCGAGGGATTGGATCTGGGACAGCCAGAGCGCGCGAAAGGCACGTACGCCCAGGACATCACGAAAACGGACACGGCCGCTGGTCGATTCGTTCATTTCCTCCCCCGAATCTCGCACGGACCCTACTTTGCGACGCGCGCCGCGCGGGTGACCCCCCGCGATTCCCGTACATTTCGCGGTGTAGGTCCGGCCCCCAAACCCCCTCCCGGGAGCAGATCGTGCCTTTGGACGTGCGCGCCGCCGTGCGTGCCGGTGATGTCCGGCTGCAGTTCCAGCCGGAGTTCGACTTGGCCTCGCGCAGCTTGCTGGCCGTCGAGGCCCTCGCCCGTTGGCATGATCCACAGTCAGGCGTGCGAGAGACCGAGTCGTTCATCGGCATCGCGGAGGAGAACGGCGAGATCGTCGAGTTCGGCGACTGGGCATTGCGTACGGCGTGTGCGCAATACGCCGGGTGGCGCGCACAATTCCCCTCCACCGGGCTGGTCCTGCGGGTCAATGCCTCACCGCTGCAGCTGTCGCAGCCGGCGTTCGCCGGAACGGTCGCGCAGGTCCTGGCAGAGCACGCCATGCACCCGGCGGACCTGTGCATCGAGGTGACCGAGGTCAGCACTCCGAGCGACGCAGCGGTGATGGGTTCCTCGCTCCGTGCGCTGCGGGCCAGCGGCGTCCGCATCGCCCTGGACGACTTCGGCACCGGCCGCAACGGTCTGTGGCGGCTGCGCCACGACTTCTGGGACATGCTCAAGATCGATCGTGGCTTCGTGGGCGAACTGAGCCGAGGCACGCGCGACTCGGTCATCCTCGAAGCAGTGGTGACCATGGCCCGCGCCCTCGGGCTGGACATCGTCGCCGAAGGCATCGAGACCGAGACCGCGCTGGCGGAGTTACAGCGAATCGGAGTCCGACGCGGCCAGGGCTACCTGCTCGGCGCCCCGGCCGACGCCACCACTATCGGGGCCCTTCTGGCCGAAGCTAGTTGATTTTCCGAAAACGCTGTTGTTAACTGCGCGTTAGTCGGGTTAGCTACCCGGCCGGATCGCCCATCCCCCCAGCGGGCGACAATTTAATACCGGCTCCGATTACGATCTGTCCCCCACGGATCCTCACGCCGGAGTCGGAACGAAGCGGCCCCCCTACTCTCGAACTGTAGGGGGGCCGCTTCTATTCAGTTCCCGGGATCCTGGCCCCGAGAACCAACCCGAGGCAGACCCTCGCGACGAGTGGCATTCACACCCCCGAGTGATGCCGGCCCTCGCGCGGTTCTGTCCCCCGCCGCCCCGCACAAAAAAGTTTCCACGGAAGTTACATCTTGGTCAAGGAGTTGCTTCTGTGATTTGGCACGCGCTGTCCGATCCGTGGCAACGGGCCTCCGGCAGGCGTGCTGAACGGGTCAGCGCCTGGTCCTAATCTGACGCTCATGGGCCGATCGCGAGACGACTACACCGAGGCGGTGCTCCAGGTCGTCGAGCGGATCCCGAGCGGGCGGGTGATGACGTACGGCGCCATCGCCGAGTTCCTCGGGCGCGGCGGACCTCGCGGCGTGGGCGGGGTCATGGCCCGAGACGGGTCGGCGGTCGCGTGGTGGCGGGTGGTCCGCGCCAACGGAACGCTTCCCGGCCATCTGGTGATCGACGCACAGCAGCACTGGGCAATCGAAGACACCCCGCTGCGCCGCGGGATCGTCGACGTCAAGCAGGCCCTGTGGTTCCCGGAGAACTAGAAGCGCACCCTGGTCGGTTTCCCACGCCCGGGCGGCCGGTTCGGAATCGTGCGCACTCCTCGTGCACCTGCGAAACGAAGCTCACGCTCGCGTGCCAGGCCGCGGCCAAGGGCGGTGATGGCACACCGATCAGGTGCAGCCGACCCATTCGTCGGTGCCGTCGGTGAAGGTCTGCAGTTTCCAGATCGGCACGTGATGCTTGATGTCCTCGATCGCTCGGCGTCCGGCCTCGAACGCCTCGGCGCGGTGGACGGCGCTGGCCGCGACGACGACAGCGAGATCGCCGACCTGCAGCTTGCCGACGCGATGCAGGCCGGCCAGGGCGAGCACGTCGTGCTCCTCGGCAACCCGCCCCAGAGCTGTCAGGAGCATCTCGTCGACGCTCGGGTGTGCGGAATATTCGAGTGCGGTGACCTCGCGCTCGGAGTCGTGGTCACGCACCGTCCCGATGAACAGCACCGTGCCGCCGGCGCGCGGATCACGGCACGCGGCGAAGACCTCGTCCAACCCGATCGGGCTCTCACGCACCTCGGCCAGTCGCACCACATCCGCCACTCCTCGACTGTAACGACGGCGGCGGCCCGGGTCGGGACTACTCACCCGCGGATGCGGGACCAAGGTCCCTCGTCTCCCGGTCCGCTGCGGTTCAGCCTGGAGAGCGAGCCTGAGAAGGGAACACCCCATGAGCCCGCGTGTCACCGTGTCTGCGCGCAATCGCATCGCACTGCGTCGCGCCGCGGTCCGCGCGACGCTGGCGCCATCGGTGCATAACACCCAACCGTGGCGGCTCCGGGTAGGCGATGACGGACTGCGGCTCTACGCGGACGTCGAGCGCAGTCTCGCCGTCCTGGACCCCGCCCGCCGCCAGCTCACGATCAGTTGTGGTTGCGCGCTGTTCAACGCCCGCGCGGCGCTGGCCGCCGACGGGCTCGGCGTGACGGTCGAGCGGCTGCCGGAGCCGCTCGACCCCGCCCTGCTGGCCGTGGTCGCCGACACACCGGACGCCCCGGTCGACGCGGCTGCGGCGCGGCTGGACGCACTGGTGGAACTGCGACACACCAACCGGCGTCCGTTCGCCGACGAACCGGTGCCCGCCGAGGTGCTCACCTGCGTGACAGAGGCGATGGAGGCCGAGGGCGCGCGGGCGCTGGTCGTCAGCGGCGAGCGGGACCGCGCGCTGATCGGGGAACTGTCGGAGGAGTCCGACCGGATGGAGAATCTCAACGCCGAATACCGCGCCGAACTACGGTCGTGGACCTCGCGCGACCCGGGACGCGTGGACGGGGTACCCGTGGGCGCGGACGGCTTCGAGCCGCGCAGTCAGCTCGGGCCGGCTCTGGTTCTGCTCGGCACCGACGAGGACGGTCCCGCCGAGTGGTTGCGCGCCGGGGAGGCACTGCAGCGGGCGCTGCTGGAGATCACCCGACACGGGTTCGTGGCCAGTCCGCTGGTGCAGGTCACCGAGGTCCCCATGACCCGTGCTGCCTTGCGTGAGCAGCTGTGCCTGTCCGCGTTCCCCCACGTGCTGCTGCGCATCGGGCGGGCTCCGGGGACGCCGGCCACCCGCCGGCGGCGGCTCGCCGACGTACTGTCCGAAACGCCGACGGCTCGGACGCGGCGCTGATGGGTGAACCTAGACTCGCCGCCATGATCGCGGACGTCCCGGGCGAGCCGACGGCGGACGGACCGAAGCTCGGCTTCGAGAACCTGGTCGACCAACTGGTCCGGACCGCGGAGAGCATCCGGCAGGCCCAGGGCCGGCTACGCGGGCTGCTGCGCGCGATCGAGACGGTCACCGGCGACCTCTCCCTCGAGCATGTCCTGCACAACATCGTGGAGGCCACGCGGGAACTGGCCGGCGCCGAATACTGTGCGCTCGGAGTGATCGGCCAGGACGGCGGTCTGGACCAGTTCATCTATTCCGGGTTGACACGCGAGCAGGCGGCGAAGATCGGCGACCTGCCGCAGGGCAAGGGCCTGCTCGGTGCGTTGATCACGACGCCGGAGCCGATCAGGTTGAGACGGATGCGGAACGATCCGCGTTCGTCCGGGTTCCCGCCGAACCATCCGGCCATGGAGTCGTTCCTCGGCGTCCCGGTGCGCAGCCGCGGCGAGGTCTTCGGCAACCTGTATCTGTGCAACGCCTCTCGCGGTGAGTTCACTGCCGAGGACGAGGAACTGGTGCTCGCGCTCGCCATGGCGGCCGGTACGGCGATCGGCAACGCGCGCCGCTACACCGTCGCGCAGGTGCAGCAACGCTGGCTCGAGGCGTCGGTGGAGATCAGTTCGCAGTTGCTCTCGCTCGAGGGCGAAGACCCGCTGCGGACCGTGGCCCGGCGCGCCATCGAGATCGCCGACGGCGATCTGGTGAGCATCAGCCTGCTGTCGCCCGAGGACGACGAACTGGTGGTCGAGATCGCGCTCGGCGCGCGCGCCTCGGAGATCGTCGCGCAGCGCGTCCCCGTGGAAGGCACGATGGCCGGGACGGTCGTCCGCACCGGAGCGCCGCTGCTGCTCACGGACGCCGCGGCCGAGGAGCACTCGGTGATCCCCGCGCAGCTGAACGCCGGACCGGCGATGCTGCTGCCGCTCGGCAGCGCAGGACGGACGCGTGGAGTGCTGCACGTACTGCGCACCAGAGGACGGGCGACGTTCAGCCAGGCGGACATGACCATGGCCGCCGGCTTCGCCGCGCACGCCAGCCTGGCGGTGGAACTGGCCGAGGCACGGTCGGCCGATCAGCGACTACGGCTGCTCGAGGACCGCGAACGCATCGCGCGCGACCTACACGACCACGTGATCCAGGAACTGTTCGGCATCGGAATGGGGCTCAACGCCGCCGCGGTCGCGGCGGGCGAGGGACCTCTCGCCGACCGGCTGAACGGCACGGTCGCGGACCTGGACCGCACCATCCGCCGGATCCGGACGAGCATCTTCCAACTGCGCGGGAACCTGGGGACCACGGCCGACGGGTTCAGCGGCCAGATACTGTCCGTCGCGGCCGGCCTGTCCAGCGCGCTCGGTTTCGCTCCGCACGTCGCGTTCGCGGGGCTGGTGGAGATCCGGGTGAACGACGACATCGCCCAGGACGCCGTGGCCTGCGTACGCGAGCTGCTGAGCAACGTCGCCAAACACGCCCGCGCCACCACGGCGTCCGTGGACGTCGAGCTGGTCGGCGAAGAACTGACGATCATGGTCTCGGACGACGGTGGCGGGCCGCCCGCCGAACCGCATCGGCGCAGCGGGATCGCCAACCTGCTGGCACGCGCCGAACGACGGCACGGCACGTTCGAGCTACGGCGCGGACCGGCCGGCGGCACGGTGGCGACATGGAAGATCAGGGTGCGATGACCGAGAACAAGATCAGCATCTTCCTCTTGGACGACCACGAGATCGTCCGGCGCGGTATTGCCGAACTGCTGCGGGCAGTGCCGGATTTCGAGGTCGTGGGTGAGGCGGGCACGGTGGCGCAGGCGCTGCCACGAGTGCTGGCGTCCCGCCCCGACGTGGCGATCCTGGATGCCCGCCTGCCGGACGGCAGCGGCATCGACGTCTGCCGCGACATCCGTTCGGCGCTGCCCTCGACGTACTGCCTGATCCTCACGTCGTACTCCGACCAGGACGCCGTGCTGGCCTCGGTCCTGGCCGGAGCATCCGGATACGTGCTGAAGGAGATCAGGACGTCCGGTCTGGTGGACGCGATTCGCAAGGCGGCGCAGGGCAAATCGCTGCTCGACGTCGACGTGATCTCGCAGGTGATCAACAAGCTGGGCAGCGCGCCGCCCGACGATCGCGTGAACTCGCTCAGCGAGCGCGAGCGCGAGGTGCTCGGCTACATCGCCCAAGGCCTCAGCAACCGGCAGATCGGCGAGCGGATGTTCCTCGCCGAGAAGACGATCAAGAACTACGTCTCGAGCCTGCTGGCCAAGCTCGGGTTCGAGCGGCGTACGCAGGCAGCGGTGTTCGGAGCCGAACTGCGCAAGCAGTGACCTAGGACCACGCAGTCCCGGGACCTTGGCCCCGTCCGATGAGGCGATCCCCCGCGAATGATCGGTGGGTAACCAAACGACAGCGACCGGGGAGCACAACATGAGGCGCCGCGCATTCGACATGATCACAAGCATCGTCGGGCTGGGTCTGGCGGTGATCCTCTTCGTTGCGGGCGGCTTGCTGAGCTGGGCGCACTCCTTCGTGGGGGACCAGGTGCACCGGCAGCTGAGCCAGCAGCAGATCTTCTTCCCGGCCAAGAACAGCGAGGCCATCGCGGCCCCGCAGTTCGCGCCGATGAAGCAGTACGCCGGCCAGCAGTTGACCACCGGGGCGCAAGCCGAGGTGTACGCCGACTACTTCATCGCCAACCACCTCAAGGCGATAGGCGGCGGCAAGACGTACTCCCAGCTCAGCACCCAGGCACAGGCCAACCCGGACGACGCAGCGCTGGCGGCGAAGGTCGAGACCATGTTCAAGGGTGAGACCCTGCGCGGTCTGCTGCTGAACGCCTACGCCTTCGGCAAGATGGGCACCATCGCCGGCATCGCGGCGATCTGCGCCTATGTCTCCGGCGGTGTGATGCTGCTGCTGGGCGGCCTGGGACTGTGGCACGCACGGCGCGCTCGGGACGGCGAGATCTTCCCCGAGCAGAGGGAGCCGACGGACGACTTCGTCAAGACCTGAACGCGTTCCCCGCTGGAACGGTCGCTCTGGAAAGTCCCAGATCTGACCACTCCAGCGGGGAAGGTCTCTCTCGGCGCCAGGCCGGGTTGTCCGGCCCGTGATGGTCCACCTCTGAACTGCGCTCGTCATGAGTGACGCTTGCGGAGCGAGAATTCGGTGCTGCGCTGTCCGTGCGGCGAGACGCTGACCGGACACCGAGGACGACATCGTGAGGGTCGCCACCGCGCACTTGAGCGAGAAACATCCCGATCTGGCCGAGACGTACGGCCGTGAGCACATCCTGTTCATGGCCCAGCGCCTGGTGAAGTAGCCCACCGGGCCCACCTACGATTTACACGATCGCGTATCGTAGAAATTGTGCGAAGCGCTCTCGGGTCCGGCGACGTCGCGCCGAGTGACGGACGTCGCGGCGGGTGTCGAGGAACTGGTCCGGTTCGCCGGGCGTCCCGGAAGAAGAGTTGAGCTGTCATGAGTGATGCCCTGGCCATCGCGGCCGTGTTCACCTGGCTCGGGATGGTCTTGGCCATCTCGTTCCTCGAGGCACCGGTGAAGTTCCGCGCGCCGGGCATCACCCTGGCGCTAGGGCTGGGCATCGGCCGGCTGGTGTTCCGCGCGCTGAACGCATGTGAGGTGGTCCTCGCCGCGCTGCTGATCATCGGCACCGCGTCGGGCGCCACGGCGTCCACCACCGCGCTCGTGCTGGCGATCGTGGCCGCGGCGTGCCTGGTGATCCAGGTCGTCGCACTGCAGCCGATCCTCGACCGCCGCGCGAAGGTGATCATCGCCGGCGGCGAGCGCACCCCGTCGAAGGGGCACCTGGCGTACATCGCCATGGAAGTGGTCAAGGTCGCGCTGCTGGTCGCCGCTGGTGTGACGCTGCTGCACGGAGTCGTCGCATGACGGACCTGCGAGACCGGAACGACGTCGAGCGCCTGGTCAGCGCCTTTTACCAGCGCGCCTTCGCCGACGAGCTGATCGGCCCGATCTTCACCGAGATCGCACACATGGACCTGGCGGCGCATCTGCCGGTGATGTGCGACTTCTGGGAGACGGTCCTGTTCCGCGCGGGGAAATACCGGCGCAACGCCTTCAACATCCACGTCGAGCTGCACCAGCGCCCGGAACTCGGCCGCGCCGGCCTCACCGCGGAGATGTTCGAGCGCTGGCTGGCGATCTGGGGCGCCACGGTGGACGATCTGTACGCCGGCGACACCGCGGAGCACGCCAAGATCCAGGCGTCCCGGATCGCTCACTCGATCCACCGCCGGCTGCACAGCCGGACCGACCGGCAACCGATGTCGATCTCGGTCGGAGGCTCACCTGCAGCGCGTTCGGCTGGTACGACGGTGACAGATCGGCAATGATCCGCAGGACCGGCTAGACCGAATTGCGTACGCCTCAGAGAGGTCGCGATGGGGACGTCCAACGAAGCGGCACCGACTGAGCTGACGGCGGCCCCCCCGCCACCACTGCCATCTGGACGCGCCTGGCTGATGCTCGCGGTGGCGACGATCGGATTCGTGGTCAACTTCTGGGCCTGGGCGCTGCTCTCCCCGCTCGGCGCCAAGCTCAAGGAATCGCTGGAACTGTCTTCCTTCAACCAGGCGCTGATCGTCGCCGTGCCGGTGGTCGTCGGCTCGATCGGACGCATTCCGATCGGCGCTCTGACCGACCGCTTCGGCGGGCGGATCATGTTCCCGGCAGTCTCGTTCGCCACGATCGCGCCGGTGCTGTTCCTGGACTACCTCCACTCCAGCCTCGCGGCCGTACTGATCGGAGGGTTCTTCCTCGGCATCGGTGGCACGGCCTTCGCGGTCGGCGTCCCGTTCGTCAACGCCTGGTTCCCACCCGAGCGCCGGGGCCTCGCCGTGGGCATCTTCGGCGCCGGCATGGGCGGCACCGCGATCAGCGCGCTGACCACCGTGCGCCTCATCAACGCCCACGGTTTCGCGGCCCCGTTCTTGATCACGGCGATCGTGCTCGCGGCGTACGGCGTGATCGCCGCGCTCGTGCTGCGCGACGCGCCGGGCCGCACCCGACCGACCCAGCCGACGATGAAGCGGTTGGCCAAGACCGTCCGGCTGCCGATCACCTGGCGAGCGGCCGCGCTCTACGCAGTCGGGTTCGGCGGGTACGTGGCGTTCAGCGTCTACCTGCCGACTTACCTGAAGAACGCCTACGGGCTGACACAGTCCGACGCGTCCAACCGGATGGCCGGCTTCGTGCTCGTCGCGGTCGTGCTCCGGCCGGTCGGCGGCTGGCTATCGGATCAACTGGACGCCGCCCGGGTGCTCCTGGCCTCGTTCGTGGTCGTCGCCGCCGGGGCGTTCGTGCAGGCGAGCACGCCGACGCTGCGGCCCACCGGGACGATCGCGTTCCTGGCGATGGCCGCGGCGTTGGGGTGCGCCTCGGGCGCCGTCTTCGCCCTCGTCGCCCAGCGCGCGCCGGCGAACCAGGTCGGCGGTGTCACCGGCGTGGTCGGAGCCGCCGGCGGCCTGGGCGGCTTCATCCCGCCGCTGCTCATGGGCTCGATCTACGGCGGCAACGGCAGCTACGCGTGGGGACTGATCGCGCTGGGCGTCGTCGCCCTGGTGGTCCTCCTGCTCGCGGCGAACATGGCCCGCGGCCGTCCGCAAGCCATTGCCAATCCGTCGTAACCGACGCCCGCACCCTCCCGATCGACCCGTGTGAGGAGCAGCAGCCGATGACCGACCGCACCGCCCGGAAACGTCCCGCCCCGGGATTGGATGACCCCCTGACCGAAGCACTGCTACGGGCGGGCCAGCACCTGCGTCCGGGCACCGCGTCGGCCGACCTGCGGACCCTGACCCGGGTGGGCGGCCGCGAGGCGGACTCCTTCTACCGGGACCGCTGGTCGCACGACAAGGTGGTGCGCTCGACGCACGGCGTGAACTGCACGGGCTCGTGTTCGTGGAAGGTGTACGTCAAGGACGACATCATCACCTGGGAGGCCCAGCAGACCGACTACCCCTCGGTCGGCCCCGACCGGCCCGAGTACGAGCCGCGCGGCTGTCCCCGCGGGGCGGCGTTCAGCTGGTACACGTACTCCCCCACCCGCGTGCGTTACCCGTACGTGCGCGGCGTGCTGCTGGAGATGTTCCGTGCGGCGAAGGCGCGGCACGGCGGCGACCCGGTGGCGGCATGGGCCGAGATCGTCTCGACGCCGGAGTCGCGCGCGCGATACGTCAGCGCACGCGGCAAGGGTGGATTCGTGCGGGCGCACTGGGACGAGGCGGTCGAGATCGCCGCGGCGGCGCAGGTGCACACGATCAAGACCCGAGGCCCCGACCGCATCGCGGGCTTCTCCCCCATCCCGGCGATGAGCATGATCAGCCACGGCGTCGGCGCGCGCTACCACGCGCTGCTCGGGGCGCCGATGCTCTCCTTCTACGACTGGTACGCCGACCTGCCCGTCGCCTCCCCCCAGGTGTTCGGTGATCAGACCGATGTGCCCGAGTCCGGCGACTGGTGGGACGCGGCGTACCTGATCATGTGGGGCTCGAACCTTCCGGTGACGCGTACGCCGGACGCGCACTGGATGACCGAGGCGCGCTACCGCGGGCAGAAGGTCATCGCGGTCTCGCCGGACTATGCCGACAATGTGAAATTCGCCGACGAGTGGCTGGCCGCGCAGCCCGGCACGGACGGTGCGCTGGCGATGGCGATGGGGCACGTCGTGCTCACCGAGTTCTTCCGCGACCGGCAGGTCCCGTACTTCATCGACTACGTCAGCCGCTTCACCGACCTGCCGTTCCTGGTCTCGTTGGAGCAGCGCGCGGACGGCACGTACGCGCCGGACAAGTTCCTCACCGCGGCAGACCTGGACAACACCCAAGCTCCCCTCGGTCCTGAGGAGAACGCGGCCTTCAAGACCGTGCTGCTCGACTCGGTGACCGGCGAGCCAGTCGTGCCGCCAGGTTCGCTCGGCTTCCGGTACGGCGAGGCCGGTGCGGGCAAGTGGAACCTCGACCTCGGCGACATCCGGCCGACGCTGTCGCTGCACGGTGACGGCGAGCCGGTCGAGATCCTGCTGCCGCGGTTCGACTCAGACTCCGGCGCGGGCGCCACGATGCGGCGCGGCGTGCCCACCCGCCGCATCGCGGGGCAACTTGTGACCACGGTCTTCGACCTGCTCATGGCCAACTACGGTGTCGCCCGCGAGGGCCTTCCGGGCGTGTGGCCGACCGGGTACGACGACGCCTCGCAGCCCGGCACGCCGGCCTGGCAGGAGTCGATCACGTCGGTGCCGGCCGAGGTCGCGGCACGTATCGGGCGCGAGTTCGCGGCGAACGCCGAGGCGTCCCGCGGCCGATCGATGATCATCATGGGTGCGGGGACGAATCACTATTTCCACTCCGACACGATCTATCGCACCTTCCTCGCGCTGGTGACGCTGACCGGCTGTCAGGGCGTGAACGGTGGCGGATGGGCGCACTACGTCGGGCAGGAGAAGGTACGGCCGCTGACCGGCTACACGCTCTACGCGACGGCCAGCGACTGGTCGCGGCCCGCTCGCACGATGATCGGCACCGCGTTCTTCTACCTGGCCACCGACCAGTGGCGCTACGACACTGCCGACACCTCCCATCTGGCCTCGCCGCTGGGCAAGGCGCGCTTCGCCGGCAAGACACCGGCCGACCTGATCGCGATGTCGGCGCGGTTGGGCTGGATGCCGTCGTACCCGACGTTCAACTGGAACCCGCTGCACCTGGCCGACGCGATCGAGGAGTCGGGACAGACGCCCGCGCAGTTCGTCCAGACCGAACTGCGCACCGGACGACTCGGCTTCGCCTGCGAGGACCCGGACGCCGAGGAGAACTGGCCGCGGGTGCTCACCGTGTGGCGTTCGAACCTGCTCGGCTCGAGCGCGAAGGGCGACGAATACTTCCTGCGCCACCTGATGGGCTCGGGCGACTCGCTGCGCGCGGCCGAGGCCGAGCCGGACGTGCGCCCCGCCGATGTCCGCTGGCGGGACGAGGCACCAGTGGGCAAGCTCGACCTGCTGATCACGCTGGACTTCCGGATGACGTCGACGACGCTGTTCTCGGACGTCGTGCTGCCGGCCGCCACCTGGTACGAGAAGTACGACCTGTCGAGCACCGACATGCACCCGTTCGTGCACGCGTTCAACGCCGCGATCCCGCCGCCGTGGCAGACCCGCACCGATTTCGACATCTTCCAGACCCTGGCGGCGAAGTTCAGCGAGCTGGCGCGGACCAACCTCGGCGTGCGCAAGGACCTCGTCGCGGTACCCCTACTGCACGACACGCCCGACGAGATAGCCGTACCGGGCGGCGTGGTCGCCGACTGGCGGCAGACCGGGGAAGATCCGGTGCCCGGCGTGAACTTCCCCAAGTTGGTGGTCGTCGAGCGCGACTACGGGGCGGTCGCGGACAAGCTCGCCGCGCTCGGACCGCTGGCCGACTCGCTCGGCGCCACGACCAAGGGCGTCACCTTCGACCTCACGAAGCCGATCGAGTACCTCTCCGCGAAGAACGGCATCTCGCGTGGTGGCGCCGCCGACGGACGTCCGTCGTTGGCCAGGGACGCGCTCGCGTGCGAGGCGGTGCTGGCGCTGTCCGGCACCACCAACGGCCACTTGGCGGTGCAAGGGTTCGAGCAGCTGGAACGGCGTACCGGGATCCGCTTGGCCGACCTCGCCGCCGAGCACGAGGGCAAACAGATCAGCTTCGCCGACACCCAGTCACGACCCACCCCGGTGATCACCTCGCCGGAGTGGTCGGGGTCGGAGTCGGGTGGACGCCGCTACTCGGCCTTCGTGATCAACGTCGAGCGTTCGAAGCCGTGGCACACGCTCACCGGCCGGATGCACTTCTACCTCGATCACGACTGGATGGCCGAGCTCGGCGAGCAGTTGCCGGTCTACCGGCCACCGCTGGACATGGCCCGTCTCTTCGGCGAGCCGGAGCTCGGCTCGACCGGCGAACTGGGCGTGGCCGTGCGCTATCTGACCCCTCACTCGAAGTGGTCGATCCACTCCGAGTACCAGGACAACCTGTTCATGCTGTCGCTGTCGCGCGGCGGACCGACCATCTGGATGAGCCCGCAGGACGCCGCCAAGATCGGGGTGGCCGACAACGACTGGATCGAGGCGGTCAACCGCAACGGCGTGATCGTCGCGCGTGCCATCGTCTCGCACCGCATGCCCGAGGGGACCGTCTACATGTACCACGCGCAGGAGCGTGTGATCGACGTGCCGATCGCCGAGACCAGCGGCAAGCGTGGCGGCATCCACAATTCCGGGACGCGGCTGCTGATCAAGCCCTCGCACCTGATCGGCGGGTACGCCCAGCTGTCGTACGCCTTCAACTACCTCGGACCGACGGGCAACCAGCGCGACGAGGTCACCGTGATCCGCCGCCGGAGCCAGGAGGTGACCTACTGATGAGGGTGATGGCGCAGATGGCGACCGAGCGACGACTTGCGGAGCGAGAAGAGATCTTCGGTGAGGGGAGCGGGTCGTGAGGGTGATGGCGCAGATGGCGATGGTGATGAACTTGGACAAGTGCATCGGGTGCCACACCTGCTCGGTCACCTGCAAGCAGGCGTGGACCAATCGCGCCGGGGTGGAGTACGTCTGGTTCAACAACGTCGAGACGCGTCCCGGGCAGGGCTATCCGCGCACGTACGAGGACCAGGATCGCTGGAAGGGCGGCTGGCGGCTGACCCGTCGCGGCCGGCTCACGCTCAAGGGTGGTGGGCGGCTGAAGAAGCTCGCGACCATCTTCTCCAACCCGCTGCTGCCGAACATACGCGACTACTACGAGCCGTGGACCTACGACTACGAGAACCTGACGACGGCTCCTGCGCAAAAGAACATACCGGTAGCACAACCCAAATCTCTGCTGACAGGCCGCCCGATGAAGGTGCAATGGTCGGCGAACTGGGACGACGACCTCGGCGGCGGCCCGACCCTCACCGCGAACGACCCGATCCTGGCGAAGGTCAGCGAGACCGTGCGGTTGGAGTACGAGAAGACGTTCATGTTCTACCTGCCGCGCATCTGCGAGCACTGCCTGAACCCGTCGTGCGCCGCCTCCTGCCCCTCCGGCGCGATCTACAAGCGGTCCGAGGACGGCATCGTGCTGGTCGACCAGGACCGCTGCCGCGGCTGGCGGATGTGCGTCACCGGGTGCCCGTACAAGAAGGTCTATTTCAATCACCGCACCGGCAAGGCGGAGAAGTGCACGTTCTGCTTCCCGCGCATCGAGGTCGGCATCCCGACGGTGTGCTCGGAGACCTGCGTCGGCCGACTGCGCTACATCGGCCTCGTGCTCTACGACGCGGACGCCGTGCTGGCGGCCGCGTCCACGCCGGAGGATCGCGACCTCTACGCCGCGCAGCGGTCGGTCTTCCTCGACCCGGACGACCCCGAGGTGCAGCGCGCGGCCGAGGCAGCGGGGATCCCCCGCGACTGGGTCGAGGCGGCACGCCGCTCCCCCGTCTGGGCGTTGATCAACAAGTACGAGGTCGCCCTGCCGCTGCATCCCGAATACCGCACGATGCCGATGGTCTGGTACATCCCGCCGCTGTCCCCGGTCGTCGACGCGCTGTCCGGCAGCGGCCACGACGGCGAGTCGTCCGAGAACCTGTTCGGTGCGATCGACGCGCTGCGCATCCCGGCCGAATACCTCGCCGAACTCTTCACCGCCGGAGACCCCAAGCCCGTACGTGACGTGCTGGCGCGGCTCGCGGCGATGCGCTCGTATATGCGCACGGTGAACCTGGGCGGCGAGCGGCAGCCGGAGATCGCCGAGGCCGTCGGGATGAGCGGGGCCGACATCGAGGACATCTACCGGCTGCTCGCCCTGGCCAAGTACGACGAGCGGTACGTCATCCCCTCGGCGCACGGGGAACTGCACGAGCAGGCTGGGCAGCTTGAGGAGCTGGCGTGCTCGCTGGACTACGAGGGTGGGCCGGGCATGGGCGGGTCCGGCCCGTTCGGCGAGTCCTCGGGCGGCCCGCGGCCGATCGCGGTGGAGAACTACCAGGCGCTGCGACAGCGGCAGACCTCCGACACATTCGTCGATCCCGGTGACGGGCGGCAGCGGGTGAACCTGCTCAACTGGGACGGCAAGGGTGCGGCGTCCGACCTGATGCCGCCACGGCACGCGCCGCGCGAGCACGGGGACGAGTCGTGATCGAACGCGACCGCGTCCGGGCGCTGTCGGCGGCGGCGCTGTGCCTGGACTACCCCGACCAGCGACTGTTGGACCGGCTCGGCCTGCTCGAGCAGGCCGCCGCCGCGCTGCCGCCCGATGCCGGCGTACCGCTGGGTCGCTTCGTGGCCTACCTCGCCTCGACCGACCCCGCGCAGCTCGCCACCACGTACGTCGACACGTTCGACCTGCGCCGGCGATGCTGCCTGTACCTGACGTATTACACGCACGGCGACACTCGCAAGCGCGGCGTGGCCCTGGTGCGGTTCACGGCGGCATACCGGCAGGCGGGGCTCGCGCTGGCCAGCGCGGGGCCTGCCGCCGGCGAAGGCGTAGCCGGCGGGAGAGGTGAACTGCCTGATCACCTCGGCGTGGTGTGCGAGGTTGCCGCGCACGCGCCCGACGTCGGCCTGCCGCTGCTGGCCGAGCATCGCGCGGCCATCGAGCTACTGCGGATGGCGCTGGTCGAGGCGGGATCGGCGTACGTCGACGTGCTCGACACCCTGCGCGCAGCGCTGCCCGACGCGGCACCCGCCGACCTCGACCGCGCACTGGCCTTGGCGCGCAGCGGACCACCCGAGGAAGAGGTCGGCCTCGAACCCTTCGCCCCGCCCGAATACATGGGAGGTCGCCGGTGAACACCTTCTTGTGGATCATCGTGGCGTACGTCGCGATCGCGATCTTCATCGGCGGCCACATGTGGCGCTACCGCTACGACAAGTTCGGCTGGACCACGCGGTCGAGTCAGCTCTACGAGAATCGCCTGCTACGACTGGGGTCGCCGCTGTTCCACTTCGGCATCCTGCTGGTGATCCTGGGACACGTCGGCGGCATCCTGATCCCCGAGTCGGCCACCAGGGCGATCGGCATCAGCGAGGACGCCTACCACGCCGCCGCGGTCACGCTCGGCACGATCTCGGGCGTCATGACCTTGACTGGTATCGCGATCCTGATCTACCGGCGGCGCACGACCGGCCCGGTGTTCTCAGCGACCACCCGCAACGACAAGTTCATGTACGTCCTGCTGGTCGCCGCGCTCGTCGCGGGCCTGGCGACCACGGTGCTCGGCAACATCACCGGGCACCCGCACGACTACCGCCTCACCGTCGCCCCGTACTTCCGGTCGATCTTCTACTTCCGCCCCCATACCGACCTGATCGCGAGCGCGCCGGTCGGCTTCCAGATCCACGTCATGATCGCCTGGGTGCTCTTCGCGGTCTGGCCGTTCACCCGCCTGGTCCACGTCTTCTCGGCGCCGGTGGGCTACCTCACTCGGCCCTACATCGTCTACCGCTCGCGGGCGACCACGGGGGCACAGGTGCCGGTACGCCGGGGCTGGGAGCCGGTCGCCGCGCCACGCCACAGCCGGCAGGGCTGAACCCGTGAGGGCCTCCGGCCCCAGCGGGTAGACGCCGGCGACCAAGGACGCGAGAAGTGCGAGGAAGATCGGTGAACCAGCCACCACAGCAACAGCAGCCACCCGGCGTCCAATCGCAGATGTCACCCGTTCCGGACTGCGGCGAGCAGAGCTACGTCGGCTCCGGCAAGCTCGCCGGAAAGAAGGCCGTCGTCACCGGCGGCGACAGCGGAATCGGCCGCGCCGTCTGCATCGCCTTCGCGCGCGAGGGCGCCGACGTGGTGATCGCCTATCTGGAGGAGGACGAGGATGCCCGCTCGACAGCCGACCTCGTCAAAGCCGCGGGGCGGCGGGCCGTACTCGTCCGGGGCGACGTCTCCGACCCGCAGCACTGTCGGGAGATCATCAGTACCTGCCTCGATCAGCTCGGCGGAATCGACATCCTGGTGAGCAATGCGGCATACCAGATGACCCGCGAGTCGCTGGCCGAGATCCCGGACGAGGAGTGGGACCACACGCTGGCCACAAACCTGTCGGCGATGTTCCACCTCTGCAAGGCCGCGGTACCGCACATGGGGCCGGGCTCGGCGATCATCGGCAGTTCGTCGGTCAACTCCGACGCGCCGTCACCGACGCTCGCGCCGTACGCCGCGACGAAGGCGGCGATCGCCAACCTCTGCGCCAGCCTGGCTCAGTTGCTCGGGCCGCAGGGCATCCGGGTGAATAGCGTCGCTCCCGGCCCGGTCTGGACGCCGCTGATCCCCTCCACCATGCCGCCGGATCACGTGAAGGAGTTCGGGAAGAACACCCCGCTCGGCCGCGCCGGCCAGCCCGCCGAACTCGCACCGGCGTACGTACTGCTCGCCTCCGACGACGGGAGTTACATCTCGGGCGCGCGCCTCGCGGTCACCGGCGGCCGGCCGATCCTCTGAGTCACCCGGTCGCGCGCAGGTACGCCACGACAGCGAGCACCCGACGGTGGTCGTCGTCGGTCGCCGGTAGGGTGAGCTTGGCGAAGATGTTCGAGATGTGCTTCTCGACCGCGCCCTGGCTCACGACCAGTGCGCGCCCGATCGCCGCGTTGCTGCGTCCCTCGGCCATCAGTGCGAGCACCTCACGCTCCCGGGCGCTGAGGGCGTCGAGTTCGCTGCCGCCGGTGCGTTGCTGCGACTGGCGGGCCTGGAGCAGCTCGCTGACCACCTCACGGTCTAACGCGGTGCCGCCGGCCGCGACCCGCTCTACGGCGTCCAAGAATTCCCTTATGTCACCGACCCGTTCTTTCAGCAGGTAGCCGACGCCACCACCGCCCGAGTCGAGCAGCTCGCTCATGTAGACCGGCTCGACGTATTGCGACAGGATCAGCACCCCAAGCCCGGGCTGCAACGCTCGCGCGGTGATCGCGGCCCGGATGCCCTCGTCGCGGAATGTCGGGGGGAGCCGGATGTCGACGACGGCGAGGTCGGGGTGGTGCTCGGTGACCAGCGCAAGCAGCCCGTCGCCGTGGTCGGTGTGCGCGATCACTTCATGACCGGCCTCGCGCAACAGGGCGGTGATGCCCTCGCGCAGCAGGGCGTGGTCCTCACAGATCACGATCCGCACGGCAGCTCCGCGTGGACGACGGTCGGGCCGCCGGTCGGCGAGATCACGGCGAACGCCCCGTCGAGCGCCTCGACCCGGGCACGCAATCCGTCCAGACCAGCGCCGTCGGGATCCGCGCCGCCGGGCCCGTCGTCCGAGACGTCCAGTACCAGCCGCTCCGCCCGCCGCGCGAGTGCCACCCGCGCCGTGGCGCCGGGGGCGTGCTTGGCCACGTTCGTCAACGCCTCGGCGATGACGAAGTACGCCGCACTCTCCACCGACGCCGGTAGCCGGCCCAGATCCTCGTCCGCGGCGACGGCCACCTGCATCGCACACCGCTCGGCCAGCGAGCGGACGGCGGCATCGAGCCCCCGGTCGGCGAGCACCGGGGGCGCAATGCCGCGCGCGAGGTCGCGCAGTTCGGCGATCGCGGCGCCGGCTTGCTCGCGGGCGCTGCGTACCAGTGCCGCGGTCTCGGGGTCGTCCAGTCGTGCCTCGGCCCGGCCCAGTTGCATCGACAGGGCGACCAGCCGGGCCTGCGCGCCGTCGTGCAGGTCTCGCTCGATGCGGCGCAGCTCGAGGGTCTGGACGTCGAGGGCATCGCGGCGGGTACGGGTGAGCGTCTCGACCCGCTCGGTGAGCTCACGCTCCCGCGAATGAGGCGGTAGCCGGTGCCGGTAGACGATCAGGGCATGCACGGCCAACAGCACCGCGAGTGCGCCGAGCGGCCACACCGGCCAGAACACCCCGTGTGCCCCGGCGAACGTCCAGACCAGCACCAGGTAGGCCGACAATCCGAGCGTGACCTCGACGTGGGCGACCAACAGCCGCCTCTCCGGCGGTATCCCGCAGAGGTGATATCGGATCGCGAACGGCGCCGCCGCGGCCAGCGCGCCGAGCCAGACCCAGCGCGGCCAGTAGTAACCCGCGGTGGTCGCGGCCCAGATGATCGTCGTCGTCAGCCCGACCAGTGCCGCGAACGGCACGGTCAACGACAGCGCAGTCGCGCCGGGGCGGACCCGTGCGGTGTCGATCGGCACGGCAGGCTCGGTGGGACTCACGCCCGTCCCCCGATCTCGGCGACTGCCATGTCGCGATCTTCCCACGTCCGCTGGTCGGCGGTCTCGACCTTGCGCCGACGGTGGATCGGCCAGCCGCGCTCCCCGAGCAGGGTGACCACGGCCGGCAACGCCACGCCGCGCACCAGTGTCGCGTCGAGCAGCACCGCCGCCGCCAGTCCGACGCCGAGCTGCTTGAAGTCGATCAGGTCCAGCGTCGCCAGGATCGCGAATACCGCGACCATGACCACCGCGGCGCTGGTGATCGTTCCCGCCGTGGCGGTGACCCCTTCGGCTGCCGCCTGGCGCGGTGTTCTGCCCGCCAGCCGTGCCTCGCGGATGCGTTCGAGCACGAGCACCGTGTAGTCCATCGACAGCCCGAAGAGGACGACGAACAGGAACAGCGGTAGCCAGTTGATGATGTGCCCGGTCGACTCGAAGCCGAGCAGGTGCTCGGCCCAGGTGTGCTGGAAGACGGCGACGAGGACGCCGTACGCCGCGCCGATGGACAGCAGGTTGAGCAGCATCATCGCGGCGGCGAGCAGCGGTGCTCGGAAGGTGAACAGGAGCAGCAGGAAGCCCAGCGCGAGGACGAACGCGATCACTTCGGGCGTCGCGGTCGCCATGCGGCTGGAGTAGTCCAGGCCGGAGGCGGCGTCGCCGCTCACCAGCGCGGCGTCCCGGACGCCCGGGACCTGCCGCGCCGTGGGCGCGACCTGCGCGCGCAGTCGCCTGACCGTCGTCTTGGCCGCGCTCTCGCCGCGATCGGGCATCGGAACGTCGATCCGCGCCACCGTCCCGTCGGCCGCGACGGCCACGGTGACGTCGCCGCGGCCGCCGGTGACCTGCCGGGCCCGCTGGCCGAGCTCGGTCAGCGCGGCTCGCGCCGAGGACGAACCGAGGCCGGCACCCTGCACGACCAGTTCCGCGTCGTCGGGGGCGCCGGGGAACGCCGCGTCGATGGCCTGTAGCGCCTGCACCACCGGCATGTGCCGGGGCAGGTCCTGCACATCGAGATCAGCGGTCTTCATGCCGAACAACGGCACGGCCAGCGAGGCGAGGATGCACACCGCCGTGAGCAGCGAGGCGCGCGGCTTCGCGGTCACCGCCCGGGCCAGGCCGGCCCAGAACCCGATCGGACGTCCCGCGGCGGCCTCGCGCCGGACCCGGCGCTGCCGCAACCGGCGGTAGCCCGGCAGCCTGCCGCGGTCCAGGCGGTCGCCGAGCAGCGCGAGCACCGCAGGCAGCACGGTCAGCGAGCCGAGCACCGCGATCAGCACCACCAGGATCGTGCCCAGGCCCATCGAGACGAAGTCACCCTGGCCGGTGATCACCAAGCCGGCCAGCGCGACGACGACGGTCAGGCCGGAGACCACGATCGCCCGTCCCACCGAGGCCGCGGCGGCCTCCAGCGCGGTCTGCTGCCGGTCGGCCTTCGCCGGCAGGCCGCGCCGGCGCTCCTCGCGCTCACGACGCACATAGAACAGCGAGTAGTCGACGCCGACGGCCAGACCGATGAGCGTGACCACGGCCGCGGTCGAGTCGCTGTTCGGCGCGAGGTGCGAGACCAGGCCGAGGGCACCGAGCGCGGCGGCGACCGACGTGATGCCGAGCAACAGCGGCACCGCGGCTGCGACCAGGGCGCCGAACGCGAGGACCAGGATGACGAGCGTGATCGGCAGCGAGATGCGCTCCGCGCGCCCGAGGTCCTTGCTGATCAGGTCATTGATCGATTTGTCCGACGTGCCCGCGCCGGCCTCCTGCAGGCGCACGGCCGGGTACGCCTGCTGCACCGCGGCGACGGCGTCCTGTACCGGGCCGACGTGCTCGGACGCGTCGTCGGGGTCGCCGCGCAACCTCGCCTGCACGAGCACCTTCGCGCCGCCGTCGGTCGACAGCCCGGCAGACTGTGCCGGTCCCTGCACGACCGCGACCTGGGCGAGGCCGGCGAGGCGCGTTTGCAGGGCGGTCGCCGCCTGCGCGGTGGCGCCGGCCGAGGACGAGCTGACGAGCACGCTCTCGACGGCGGCGGGTTCGAGGCCCGCACGCTCGATCACCCGGTCGGCGCGTGCGGACTGTCCGATCTCGGACTGGGTGTCGGTCAGCGACCGCGTACCCACCATCGCGCCGACCGCGGTGCACACCACGACCAGCAGCAACCACAACGCGATGATCGTCTTCGGACGCCGCTGCGCGGTGTGCGCCGCCGCACGCACCAGCCGAACCACGGCACCGGAATCCTTGAGAGGGCGAGTAGGAGTCATGCCCACGACACTCGCAGCGCGGCGCCCCCGAGACACTGGCGCGAGCCGCCGAAGTCGGGGCCGCCGTCCCCCTGATTCGAGGTGGGGTTATCCCTACCTGATCGCGGGCCGCACCCGGCCGCAGACCGCGCCGAAGCCGATCCGTGAGCCGTCGGCGCCGGGAGCGGTCGCGGTGATCGTGATCTCGTCGCCGTCCTGCAGGAACCTCCGTGATGTGCCGTCGGCCAGCATCAGGGGCTCGGCGCCGTTGGACGAGAGCTCGATCAGCGATCCGCGCTGGTCCCGGGCCGGTCCCGACACCGTGCCGGAGGCGAGCAGGTCACCAGTACGCACGCTCGCGCCGTTGCTCGTCAGGTGCGCCAGCTGCTGAGCGGGGGTCCAGTAGAGCTCGGCGAACGGCGGTCGGCTGACGAGTTCGCCGTTCAGCCGGATCTGCAGGGTGATGTCCAGCGCCCAGGGGTGGTCGTCGTCGCGCAGGTACGGCAGCAGCGCGACATCACGCGGCGGGGCCGGGCGTCGCGCCGCGGTGAGCGCCGCCAGCGGCACGACCCACGGCGAGATCGAGGTGAGGAAGGACTTGCCGAGGAACGGTCCCAGCGGCACGTACTCCCACGCCTGCAGGTCGCGTGCGGACCAGTCGTTGACCAGGCAGACACCGAAGACGTGGTCTTCGAACTCTGCAACGGAAACGGACGTGCCGGGGCGTGACGGCGTCCCCACGACGAAGCCGACCTCAGCCTCCAGGTCCAGGCTCGCCGACGGACCGAACCCCGGGGTGGACTGGCCCTGGTCCTGGTGCTGGCCACTCGGCCGGACGACCGGCGTACCCGAGACCGCCACCGTGCCGGCCCGGCCGTGGTATCCGATCGGCAGGTGCTTCCAGTTCGGCGGCAGTGGCGGCGTTCCGGGCCGCAGGATCCGGCCGAGGTTCTCGGCGTGATGCTGCGAGCTGTAGAAATCGACGTAGTCGGCCACCTCGAAGGGCAGGTGGAGCTCGACCCGGTCGCCCGGCACCAGATATTGATCGACTTCGCCGCGGGAGAGAATATCCTGCAACGATTGCCGAAACGCGTTCCAAACCTCGCGGCCGAGCGCCATGAACGGGTTCAGCGTTGCGGCACGCAGCGCCTCGGCACCGGGCACATCCAGCCGGCCGACGTCGACCACGTGCTCCCCGTAAGCCACTCCGACCCGCGGCCGGTCGCCCGGCCCGGCCGAGAAGATGCCGAAGGGCAGGTTGTGGATGCCGTACTCCTCGGTCATCCGCGGAACCAGCTGCGGGCGTACACACCGTCGTCGCACGCCAGCCCGCCCTCACCGAGCGAGAGCGGCCGGAACGTGTCGATCATGACGGCGAGCTCGTCGAAGTAGTCGACGCCGAGGGCCTGCTCCACGGCTCCGGGCTGCGGGCCGTGGCTGTGCCCGCCCGGGTGCAGCGAGAGCGACCCGGGGCCGATGCCCGATCCCCTTCGAGCCTCGTAGTTGCCGCGTACGTAGAACATCACCTCGTCCGAGTCGACGTTGGAGTGGTAGTACGGAACGGGCACGGCGAGCGGGTGGTAGTCGACCTTGCGCGGCACGAAGTTGCAGATGACGAAGTTCTCGCCCTCGAAGACCTGGTGCACCGGCGGCGGCTGGTGCACGCGCCCGGTGATCGGCTCGAAGTCGGCCACGTTGAACGCGTACGGGTATAGGCAGCCGTCCCAGCCGACGACGTCGAACGGGTGGTGCGCGCTCACATGGATGCTGCCGGTGATGCCGTCCGCCCCGCGATGCTTGACGTGGACCTCGACCTCGGCGCCGTCCGCGAGCAGCGACTCCGCCGGGCCGCGCAGGTCGCGCTCACAGTAGGGCGCCTGCTCGAGAAGTTGCCCGTATCGGGACAGATACCGTTTCGGAGGGGCGATGTGCGAGTTGGCCTCCACCACGTACGTACGCAGCGGCTCAGCACCGGTCGGCACCCATCGATGGGTGGTGGCCCGTGGCAGGAGCACGTAATCGCCCGGCCCGACCGCCAGGACACCGAAAATCGTCTCGACCTCGGCCGTGCCGGCTTCGACGAAGACGCACTCGTCGCCGATCGCGTTGCGGTAGTACGGGCTCGGCTGGCTCGACACGGCGTAGGAGATACGCACGTCGGCGTTGCCGAGCACCAGCCGGCGGCCGGTCACGCAGTCGAGCGCCTTGTGCTCCTCATCGTGGAACAGGTCATGCAGCCTGAGGTGGCGCGGCTTGAGCGGCACGTTCGGGGTGAGGGCCGAATCCGGCACGTCCCACGCGCGCACGTCGGTGAGCGCCGACGGGATGTGCCGGTGGTAGAGCAGCGAGGAGTCGGAGGTGAAGCCCTCCTCCCCCATCAACTCCTCGGCGTACAGCCCCCCGTCCGGGCGGCGGAACTGGGTGTGGCGCTTGGGCGGGACCTCGCCCAGGCGGCGGTAGAACGCCATGTCGGCCTCCTCGGCGGTGCGTTCAGAAGTTGCCGCGCCTGGCCTGCTCGCGCTCGATCGCCTCGAACAGGGCCTTGAAGTTGCCCTTGCCGAAGCCGAGCGAACCGTGCCGCTCGATCAGCTCGAAGAAGACGGTGGGCCGGTCACCGGTAGGCTCGGTGAAGATCTGCAGCAGATAGCCGTCCTCGTCCCGGTCCACGAGGATGCCGCGGCGCTGAAGTTCCGCGATCGGTACCCGAACATCGCCGATGCGGGCCCGGAGCGCAGCGTCCTCGTAGTACGAGTCGGGCGTCGCGAGGAACTCGACGCCCGACTCGGTCATCGCATCGACGGTGGCGATGATGTCGTTGGTCGCGAGCGCCACATGCTGGGCCCCCGGGCCGCGATAGAACTCCAGGTATTCCTCGATCTGCGACTTCCTCTTGCCGACGGCCGGCTCGTTGAGCGGCAGCTTCACCCGATGGTTGCCGTTGGCGACGACCTTGCTCATCAGCGCCGAGTATTCGGTGGCGATGTCGTCGCCGATGAACTCCGCCATGTTGGTGAAGCCCATGACCCGCTTGTAGAAGTCGACCCATGCGTCCATGGCGCCGAGTTCGACGTTGCCGACGACGTGGTCGATCGCCTGGAACAGCCGCGCGCGGCGCGGGCCGGTGCGCGGGACGTAGCCCGGCAGGTAGGGCCCGGCGTACCGCGATCGGTTGACGAGGGTGTGGCGGGTGTCGCCGTAGGCGGCGATCGATGCGAGGCGCACCGTGCCGTACTCGTCGTTGACGTCGTGGGGTTCGTCGAGGACCGTGGCACTCTGCGTCCGGGCGTGCGCGATGCAGCGATCGACATCCGGCACCGCGAAGGCGATGTCGACGATCCCGTCGCCGTGCCTGCGGTGGTGATCGGCGAGCGGGCTGTCGGGGTCGTAGGCGCCCAGCACGACGAACCGCGCCGAGCCAGAGCGCAGTACGAAGCCGTGATGGTCGCGGTTGCCGGTCTCCGGTCCGCTGTACGCCACCAGTTCCATGCCGAAGGCGGAGCGGAAGAAGTGCGCGGTCTGTACCGCGTTGCCGACGATCCACACCAGTGCGTCCCAGCCGGAGACCGGAAACGGGTCGTGGGACTCGTCGTGCTCGACCAGGCCGACGAGTTGCCGCAGTTGATCAAGGCTCAGCCGGGCGAGCCGTTCGTCATCGTTGAGGGTGGCACGCATGGCGACCTCC
>Ga0164242_10001676_pt1 | contig 26239 bp, 19 predicted proteins | sample OricomgcompostMG_FD_108783 | JGI IMG/M metagenome (GOLD analysis project Ga0164242, IMG submission 108783) | Miracle-Growth compost microbial communities from Emeryville, California, USA - Original compost - Miracle growth compost (MG) ...
AGCATTGATCGTCTGGCTTCGGGGAGAGCCCCACCTTGGGCACACCATCCTCCGTGTAGTCCTGCCAACTGGAGAGCTATTCGCAATTGACTTTGCCGGATCCCAGTACGGATGGCAGGAGCAGCTGTATACGTGGGCCACGTATGTGAAGCACCGCACAATGGAAGGAGTGAGACTACATGAGACCCCGTTCGGCTCCGAGAGCGAGTGGACGACTGACTTCGTCCCAAACTACCCTAAGAGCCTTTCGGGGGCTGCGTTCCTCATGCGGAAAGCCGTCCTCCGAGAGCTTGAGGCCAGCCTCTACAACTTCTTCATATTGCAGAACCGTACCGCGAGGGCTCTCGTAGCCCTGCCCGAGATCGAGTTCGTGACGGCTCGCGAGCAGCTAGTCACCCACGCCAAGGCCGCTATACAAGGAACGCTTCGCGACTTTAAGGAAAAAGGGGTCGGGAGGATCTACTTTGGGTACAAATTTGGGACCGAAGTGACTTTGAGGGAGGAGTTTGCCACGAAACTCAAGGGCGTGTGGCTCTCCGAGGAGGAGATGCGTGCAAACGAAGGCGACGAGGACGCCCTCAAGCGCATTTGGCAAGGGAGAATGGCGAGAATCCTCTTCTGACGACAGAACGAGGTTCATATCCAAGGATACCCAACAGAAGTAGAGAAATAGCTCAGTGTCATGTCTATCACCAGACAAGGTGCCATGAGTGGAGGATGGCTTTAGCTAGCCGCTGCCTCACCTCAAGACTCATGGATAAGTTGGCCCGTTTTCACTCCTCATTACAATAATAGTTTGTATTTCGAGGAACTTTTCTCAATAAAATCTTCTGCAAGGAGAACTCCAGTATCAAGGCGCAGAAGAGAACGAAATCCGCTGCTTGTAGTCGCTATAATGAGTAAATACGCTGAGGACCACTTGCACTCGTCAATCCACATCGGCATTGGCAAGCTCTTCTAGCACGAACTCTGCCTGGAGCGGAGGACCCTGTCTCACCCACGTCATGCCCACATACTAAAGGAGGCACTCTGAGGGTGTACATCGAGGCAATATGTTGGCGACCCTGGATGGCATTGTGGGCAGCCAAGATAAGAGATCATCGGAATGCTCTTGATCCCACCATAATCGACCTATTGTCCTTCGAAATAGCCCACCCTCCTCGGGAATGCATGGGTGAATGCAGTATTTCCCGCCTGCCGTAGCAATAGCGCGAACGATGCTATGAATACGGTGGCTTCGGGGATCGGGTGCCGGACGGACGAGGGCCGAATGCCACCAGAAAACAATCAGGGTAGCGAGGTCGCAGGTATTGGTGCTGAGATCGCAGCTCGTATCCGGCGGTTCCGCGCCCAGAAGGTAATCAGGTAAACAAAGGCCGTGACCGGCTGGCCCCCACTTCGTGATATTGCGGATGCGCCGTAATTAATTTCTTCTCGGGTATTCAATGATAATGCGGCTTGCCCGGCCCGGGGGCGGGGTACTAGGATATTCCAAGCGGCTAACAGCCATATGTGCTGGTCGGTCGTGCACGTCTCGCATAGAACTTGGAGGCAAGCCCACCAAGCTGGCAACCTAGTGGAGTTTAACTTACGTGGCTGAGATTGGCCGGAGAAGATGAGCACGCGGTCTCGTAGGAGGAGGCTGAGCCCGCCCGGGCGGAACTCGAGCTCGCTGGCGGTTAGCCCATCACCGCGTTTCCAATTCCACGGTGGGCGGACTACCCGGGCCACTGGTTGATCGACAACCCGGCACTACCGGTAGCGGACGGCGGGATAATCGGGATGGAATTGTGCCCAGAAGTCCAACGTCTGAAGAGCTGAAAACTGGCCGTCTGGGGTGCTCTTTGTCAGCCTGTAAAGATTGGTGCCGCCAGTTTCGACGACGCCAGGGGGGAAGTTCTCCGTTAAATAAATGTGTCGGACCATGCCATGGTTGTCGTTGACCCAAGGGGCGGGAAGACTAGGGGGTGGGCCGAAAGAGGACATCAGGCCATACCGTAGGTCGACAAAATGGAAGACATCGAGTTCAGGATTGAAACGTATTGGTCTGTTGTCAAAGTGAGAAACGCCCAACCGGGGATCTTTATGCCGCAATAGTAGCGCCACATAGTGCCTCTGAGTCTCCTTTCGGGTTATGGCGTCTAACTGGATCGATACTGGGGCTGGAAACCTGCAATCTGGGAGCGCATCACTGTTGACCTCCCAGACCAGGCGTCTACGCCCCCATGCGAGTTTTATGATGATGAGCCAAAGTTCTGGCGGGAGACTGAGCGTGAACGGGCGAGGGTCTGCGTTCGCCATTGTTTAACTAGATATAAGAAGATCTATGGTGAGGAGAGGAGGATAAACGGATACGGCATAAGTGAGTGGTTATTGCGGCGGGAGATGGATGGAATCCAACTTTCCCAATGGTATAGAGTTCGAGCTCTGCCAACGTCGTTCCCCATCCGCACAGGGTCAAGGTCCTCGGGTAGGGCCCTCCTTCTGTTGGTTTGCTGCCTACTAGGTAGGTAGGTGCTTCTAGGTACCTACCGTACGCAGGTAGTTTACAGCTGATAACTGGCGGGAATGGCCATGGTAGGTACGACCCGGGTGGTTAACCGACACCTGCCTGAGAGGATCACAGCAGACATGTAGAGAATACTTTGTTTTCATTAACCGCAATAGTAACAGACCGAAGGGCGGATTATTCACAGCAAAGGTCGAGGAAACAAGTCCCTCGCCGCCTTCGGGAAGGGCGTCTAGAAATCTGGAACTGCGCATCCATCCCCAACCATAATGACACTGGACAGGCACCAGAAGCTGACGATGCGTTATGTCCGACCACTTAATTACTGATTTCATGAACAACGGCGAGCCTTTCTTTCCAGGCTAAGGCAAGGAGCAAGTCGGGGTTAGGCAACAAGAATAATGGCTACCTAGATTGCAGAGCGATCACAGCTCCACAACCTGGGCTATGATTGACTCGAGTTGGAGTGAATGTGGGACAGAATCGACAAATACCGTTGAGGTGGTTGAGGCGATTGAGACGATTGAGGTGCCATTTATCCATTAGGCGCCTACCTTAGGTTAGGTAGGTAGGTACCAACGTATGCCGGATTTGTTTATGTTTGTGAATGTGCAGTGACAGGAGTTGGACGTAAAATAGGGGCTTGGGCCGTGTGGGAATCTGTGTCAGCTTTTGATAATACTGTGCGTGGCCCCCCCCCGCGATAAGGCGCCTCGTCCCCATCAGCTCACACTCCTACCACGACTCATCACCGAGAGACAGCGCCTGGCAACGGGGTCAAATTGAATGGATTCTCACCATGTAAGCCGTCGATAACATAAACCGTCCCCCGTTGCCTGCCTCAAACGCTTACATAACCCCCTGTTGTAGGATCGAGCCCTCCACCCGCCTGCGCCGGGCCATCCACGCCAATGACCCACTCCTCGTCAAGCGTATCCTCAAGTCGCACCCGAACCTCCTCCACAATCCCGACTACTCCGCCGCCGGACTCTCTAACTCGAACCTACACCTCGCCGCCTCGCTCGGCCACCTCCAGATTTGCAAGCTGCTCGTGTCCCTCGGCCACGAGGAGCCGTGCCCCGCTCTCAACGACGGCCACCAGACGGCGCTGATGCTCGCCTCGGCGGCCGGCCACACCGAGGTCGTGCACCTCCTCAGCGAGAGGTACCCCTCGTCGATCCAGCGCCGCGACGCCCGCCTCCGCGACGCCATCATGGAGGCCAGCCTGGGCGGCCACGACACCGTGCTGCAGATCCTGCTGACGTACGTGCCTGGCGGTGCCGCCGAGGCCGTCCAGCACGCCGACGTCGACGGGAATACGGCCCTGCACTTTGCGAGCAGCAATGGGAACTTGCTGGTTCTGCGGACGCTGCTGGCGGCCGGCGCGGACGCCGAACGCAAGAATACTTGGAGCTGGACGGCTGTTGCGTATAGCGCAACCGTGCAGGCTGAGGTCTATCTCAAGGGGCTTGTTGCCGAGGTGGAGAAGCGCCGCCAGGGCAGGAGGGGTACCGGGGAGTCCCGAAGTGGTGCTGGCGTGAGGCTGGTCGAAGATTGAGCGAGTTGCTCACGTCCTTTTAACATGCCACGGAGTTTTTGGTCCGGCCTTCCTTGATGCACGTCCTGGCCCTGTTGCCATCTTGATGTCACCCAGCCAAATCCTTTTGCGGCATCGACCCTCGGAAACGAAGTTATGACCACCGCAATTTTTCTTTGTGTGGATTGGCGTAGTACGGCGCATTTTTGCTTCCCACCCCCCTTCCTCTCTTCTTTACTTTACTTAAGCAATGATACCCAAAAGAATTAGCTCGCGTTTGTGCTTGCCTATTGTGCCACTTATAGGGCGCAATACCTAGCGCCCGTTTCAACTTACATCTAGCAGAAACAGCTGTAGGCGACGCAGTCGAAGTCAGCATCATCACTGTGGGGAGAGCTAAGACTCACTAGCCTGGCAGGAAAAGGTCGGCAAGAAGGAACAGAATCATATATTTCATATTCATTTTGTCATACGCGATGTGCCAAAGATGCCAAACGACCTGGAAACATACCTATCCTTCGCTTGCATTTGAGGTCTTGTACCCTCCCCCATCTCCACGATGGTCGGTTGCGTTCACCACATGACTGCTGAAAGCTGAAAGTGTCAAATATGCCGCCTATGCCAAGTGGTTATTTCCCTATGACTCAACAAATCTGCCACAGCCAAGAGTAGCCCCTAACAGGGCTCCCGTCACTCCCTTACTATTATCGAGTTTGTCACTCGCCCACACAGTCAAGAACGCATTCAGAGCTGAGCTGGTGACGGTCAGCACGCCGCTTGTTTTCGCTTCTCCGCCTACCCTCGGCCTCTCGCCCCGCATGGTGATTAACTACCCGTTTATATCGATTCTATTACCTCAAAAGTGTCCACAGTCAATTCTAGTGTGACCAACTATGAAGCGGGAATTTACTCACTTTCGGGCCCTTCTAAACAAACTTGGGCCCTATTTCGACCTTATGTGTTTACTTCTTAGTGAGTCTCCCTTAGCAACTCTATATCTTATCGATGGAGAATCTATCAGTTCACTTCGTCCACGCAGATCACAAGTCCATTGCCCCATCGACATAATCATTGTTTCTCTGTCTCTGGTAGGTCTTCCTCACCTTTCATCCCCTGGCTAGTCCCACGTTCACTGCTCAAGCTACTTAACTGAAATCGGCTGGTTGGGTTAAAATCCTAAAGTCGGTGGTTAAAATAGTGCCAGCCCTAGTAGCTGCCCGTGCTCCTTTAGAGGGGTACTGGCCATCCTGGGATTTCAAGGTGGCTACTACTGCTCGAAGTGACGGTGAGCATCCTATAGACAATGCTTATCCCTCGGTCGAGCTTCCTTACCCTGCTATAAGGGTCATCATCGGTCAGCACTTCCACTTTTGTGTGAGTCCTCGCTTCTGGGCGTGGTACATCGTTGGCGCTTTCTACGACAGCCAGGGATACGAACTCTGGCACACGGAGATCTTCTTACTCTACCGTGACAGGAGGGGATATAGCCTAGGGCTTGGTGAATTTGACACCGGCCCAAGTCCTCCACGGTTTGCTCTCCTTGGTGAGTGTGACTCTCAAATCAAGTGACGGCCGAAGTCATAGCACAGCCTGTAATTCACCGCCGCTATTCGGACGAAATTCACTCACCATTCCTCTTGTGCTACGACTATAAGATGCCCAAAAGTCGTTCGAATTCTAGAGTTCACCCTGACCTCAACCACCACAGGAAACATCCCAGATCCAAACGAAAACCTCAGGGGATTCAACATTCAGGGATATCGCGGCGGCGACCGCACTTTCGACATCGTGAACGGCCAGATCCGCGAAAGCACGAACCAATCTCTTGACCCTGTACACCAACCTCAACCTCAAGATACTCTTGTCCCTTCGCAGCATTCTGACGCTCTTTTCCCTGTCAACCACCATTACCGGAACCAGAACTCTTTACCCGTCCCAGGATATCCATACCAGATCTGGGATCCATCTCATACTCCTACAGCTGTAGGGATATACGGATACTGGGCTCTGAGTTGGCATCCGCACTTTGGCTGGGTCAACACCTTCAACTACCACTAACCAATAGCCCATCAGTCATCTATGGCGAACATTGCCATGCCTCAGGGGGGGAACAACCCAGAGTGGGGCCGGGATCAATTTGGAGCGCCAACGGCAGGTAATGGGCCTTATGGCTACGGCTTCGGCGCCAACTACGGCGGTGCTATGGGCCAAGGACCTCACATGTTCCAGTACCAATACTTCCCCCAGCAGGCGACCTATGGACCGTACTTTGGAATCCCGGTAGCCAACCCCCAGCAGCGGGGATATGCGTACCTCGCTGGTTTCGGGGGCGGTAATCGGTACCCGACAGCGCAGCCGATCATCAACCCGGACCTGCCGGCAACCAACATGACCAACAGCACGGGAGGAGTGGGCTGTGAGCCCGGGTACAACTACTTCTTCTCACCGGAGCACACGAAGATACACGTGCTCAAGAGCAGCACACCACCGTGGCAGCTACCTGCGAACATGACGGTACCGTTCCACGCCTGCCATGTGCCCGTATCTACGACGATCGCCGAGCTGCTCAAAGGTTTCGGTGCCACCAACCCAGTGCCCAAGAAAAACAGGATCACCGAGGTCGTGCAGGGTGGCAATGGGAAGTGGTATAGGGGCGTCTCTTTCTGCGGGGAGGTTGCAAAGGACATGCAGAAGACGCTGAAGGATGTGGGTTGGGATAAGTCCCGGACGGGCCTGCCTGGTCAGAAGCCGGTTGTTGTTCTTTATGTCACGAAGGACTGAGAGGCCTGGCTGGCGGCATACTGGGTATTTTCACACCCCCTATTTGGAACCCGTGCTTTGAGTCTGCTATGTTTTGGGTTTTGATGCGTGCGGGAAGATATCACAGCTGGCACGCCGAGTCTGCGATGAACGCTTTTCCGGGGGGTGGGGTCTCAAACACGCTCCCTGCTCTGTATGAAATATTGAACAGTTAGGGCACGCAGACGAATTTATTCCGTAGTCAATATGTGGAAGTTGAAGCTTGTCCGCCCTGACAAACGTGCTTTGTGCATCTGGCTAAATTCAAACACCGAAGTCAAACACCGATGGGTCAAAGCCGTTGTCAAACCCCCTGAGACGTTTGTTTTGATGAATCAAATGAATCACCCAAGATCTATGTTCCCACTTATCTATCCACATCTCCAAAAGAAACCAGGGCAAGGCCATGAATGTGGATCGGAGCTGGCCGTGGGTGGTGTTGACGCATGGTCGTATCGGCCCAGTTCTGAGCATGGCACGGTCTCGAACCGCAAGACGGCGCGCGTCATAGGGCGGCCGACCCGACTCTTCCCGTGGGTAAGCCAAAAAATCGCTCCAGGGGCAACCCCCATCCCCCGCGGCCCCGCCCCAGCGTTGCGCTGACTTCGTCGCCGTTCGAGCGGTCTAGCCCTCCCGCCCCCCCCAAGGTATTCGGGGTCCATTTAGGTGCGTAAAGCGGTCGAGCCATTTGTCATCGCCCCAAGGCACAGGCAGGTACAGGGAGGCTTCCAAATGTGACGGCGGGCCGTTAGGGCCCAATTCTTGCCGCCTGGTGGTTGGACAATACCCGGAAACGGGGGTGCTGCCATCTGTGAAATCGTACGGTGTCTGGCGGACATGACAGACTCTTCCAAACGAGAATCTGGTAACTCCGCGGCAAACACGAATTTTCGACGGGATTGCGACTAGGACTGTATCACCCTCCTAATGTAGCTTGTTAACATGGAAAGATGAGTCGATTATTGGTGAAATGTTGGCGAGGACAGATGCCGGGGCTAAACCAATACCGCTGTTCCCGGCGGCGGTGGAGATTTGGTGAGAAAACAATCGTCATCTATACCGAAAATAAGACGGGCCAAGCCCAGCAACCATTTCCTCGGGGCACGATATCCATTGACGACACGGGCAAAGGTCAGCACCACCCGTGCTTCACATTGCCACAGCATTGCCGATTGAACCGTAACACAACATGATCCTGTCGCCGAAGACCGACAGGCAACCGAATTAAGTTCGAATCCCTATAATATAAAAGGGGTCGCGGTGAATGCGGCCGTATTATATAAAAGCAGCCAACCCGCACCTCGGCACTGCACAGAGAAGACTTAGCCCCAGATGTACGGTAACATGCGACCCGTTCTCACCACTTCGCTCTCAACCTCGATATTCCGCTACCAGCTGTCAGTCAGAAGCTTCAGCATCACTTCCTGCAGGATGACTATCGACCCGCCCAGCTTCCCGTTCAAGAGGGCCTCCGGCATGGAGCCACCGGCCGAGTATGCCCGGCTGCGAGCCAACAACCCGGTTTCGAGGGTTAAGCTGTATGACGGAAGCCTCGCTTGGCTCGTGACCAAGTACAAGGATGTGACCGCTGTTGCGACGGATAGTAGGCTGTCCAAGGTACGGTGTCTGTTCTGTATCCGGTGTGCTGAAGAAGTCGATCTAACCCTCCCTGCGAATAGGAACGGAACCGCCCAGGCTTCCCGGAGCTGAGCGCGGGTGGCAAAGAAGCTGCAAAGGCGAAGCCCACTTTCGTCGACATGGATGCCCCCGATCATATGCGCCAGAGGCAAGTTGATATGCATCCCCTTGGTGTTGTCTGTCCCTAACCCCAATGTAGAGGCATGGTCGAGCCGCTGTTCACCCAAGAACATGTCAACAAGCTACAGCCATACATTCAGAAGACCGTCGACGATCTCCTGGATGCCCTGAAGGCCAAGGGCTGCGCTGACGGACCGGTGGACCTCGTGCAGGAATTCGCACTCCCGGTCCCGTCATATGTAAGTCGAGCAGAATTCGGACCCGAAGACGGCATCACTGACAACCACCGCTCCCAGATCATTTACACCATTCTCGGCGTCCCATTCCACGACCTGAAGTTCCTCACCGAGCAGAATGCCATCCGAACTAACGGCAGCGCAACGGCGCGTGAGGCTTCTTCTGCGAGCCGGTATGAAATACCAATTGATATGACGAAGCAAACTGCACTAAATGACCTCTTCGCTAACTCGAGAATAGTGAACTTCTCCAATACCTCGCCGACCTTGTCGACAAGCGATCCGAAGAGCCCAAAGACGACCTCATCAGCAAGCTGGTCGTTGAGCAGGTCAAGCCCGGCCACATCGAGAGGGCCGACGCCGTGCAGATCGCCTTCCTGCTCCTTGTCGCGGGTAACGCGACCATGGTGAGCATGATTGCTTTGGTATGTGACCGCTCTCCAACCCTGTTGGTAGCCACGGCATAATTAAATAACTAACTAAAATCAATAGGGTGTCGTGACCTTGTTCCAGCACCCCAAGCAGCTGGCCGCGCTAAAGGCAAACCCATCGCTGGCTCCTGCGTTCGTAGAGGAACTATGCCGGTACCACACCGCATCGGCGCTTGCCATGAAGCGGACGGCCAAGGTCGACCTCGAGCTCGGCGGACAAGTAAGTCCTTGATAGAGCGTTTCTGACTCAACCACGGGAAAGAAGAAAATGAGTTGTACTAACCATCCGCCACCACAAATCAGCTTATCCGGGCCGGCGAAGGCATCATCGCTTCCAACCAGAGCGCCAACCGTGATGAAGAGATCTTCACCAACCCAGACGTGTTCGACATGTACCGCAAGTGGCCGGCTGAAGACCCACTCGGGTTTGGCTTCGGCGAGCACCGCTGCATCGCCGAGCCGCTCGCCAAGGCTGAACTGACCACCGTCTTTGGTAAGTTAAGAACGTGGCAACCCCCACTCCTCCCTACACGCTGGGACGTCATTTGCTGACCGCATTAATTACCGGCAGCCACGATATTCGAGAAGCTCCCGAATCTTAAGCTTGCTGTGGGGATCGATGAGGTCAACTACTCGCCCCTTCTTAAGGATGTTGGGATCGTGGACCTACCCGTGACATTCTAATCGATTAGGCGTTGGAAGGTTAGTTGTACATATCTTCTGTCTTCTGTAGGATTTATCGAGATACATGGCAGGCCGTGGATTGAGGACGGGGAAGTGTAGTCTCGGCCGTCTCCAGGAAGAGCGCAATAAGACATCTCCTGTTTGAGAATCTCAACAAATGCCGTTGCACCATCAAACTTTTGTCTCGTGATCGTAATGATGCCAAGCTGTTAAACAATATCACGTAGTATATATCACTTTGGAAAATTGTTGTTTGCGCAGGATCGTGTCTCATACGTTGAAATGGGTAAGAGTTGCGGTGTTGCGATGCGGTCGTGAGTGGTGTGATCAACATCTTTTGGTTCAACTCCGAAGACGGCGGGGAAGGCACTATGGCGGAGTTATTCCGCCCCCCTCTCTTGTTCGTCTGCTTCATGAACTTCGTAACCACACCAGTAAGAAGCCATTATCGAATGAGAATCAAGGTCCCTCAACGTTGAAGAAATGACTGCCGTAGTCCCACAAGTCGGATCTCGCGACCAGACCGTCAAATGGTTCGACAAGTCAGTCACTGTCCCGCCCCAGGCTCGTGATTTACTCGAGGGCTACAGTCATATCCCCGCGGAGGACGTCGAAGACCACGTGGTAACTCTCGTAAGAACTTATGGTTCACTTTTATTATCCATCCGGTCGGCTCACACGTGTGTCTAGCGGAACAAGGCTTGGGAAGTCTGGCCGTACCCTTGCCTCGGGCAATTCCGCTTTCTTGAGCTGAACTTGTCTGGCCGGGACGACCTCTATCCGCGGCTGGTATCGCGTCTCAAGGCCGGAGGTCGATTCCTCGACGTGGGATGCTGTCTTGGACAAGACATCCGGAAGCTGGTATACGACGGCGTGCCGGGAGAAAACCTAGCTGGTGCAGAGCTTAACGGCGATTTTATCGGCCTTGGTTACGAGCTGTTTCGCGACAAGGATACGCTTGAGGCGAAATTTGTTACCGCCAATATCTTGGACGAGAATGGAGCCTGGAAGGAATTTGATGGAGAGTTGGATGTAGTGCAGCTGGGCATGATTCTGCATCTTTTTAGCTGGGATGAACAGGTGAAGGTGTTCGAACATGCCATCAGTCTCCTCAAACGAGACGCGAAGGGAGTCTCAATCATTGGTCAAGCAACGGGAAATGTGGACGGACTGCCGGCGCCGTCATGGGACAGGGCTACTTTCAGGCACAACGCCACCACATTTGGGAAGCTGATTGACGAGGTCTCTGCCAATACCAACACCGAGTGGAATGTAAAGGCCTCGCTTGACAACGGCCTGAGCATACTCGACGGGAAGCGTACTTGGGATGACCCCAAGACGAGACGGCTGCTCTTTGAGATTGAGAAAAAGTAGCGGGCATGAAACACGGAGGTATACGGTAGAGGCTGTAGCAGCGGGAAGATATGCGGTGGAAATTCTGTAGTAATTTCGCGGGCTAAGGCTCTGCCATCCCCCCTAAACCAAGGGGACTGTTAACGCCAGTCCATTTTCCGTTGAACCCAGGTTGCAATGCAAAGCTAAGTGTGAGACCACCACCACAGACATCTTCCGCCGAAACCTTCTAGAGCTAACACGCCAGCCGGGGTCGGTCAAAACCCTCCTACTAGGAGGTCTTGGCGCCCGCGGTGGGCGTCACCTTCTTGCCATCCTTGTTGTACCTGACGCGCGGCGGGGGGGCACGGTTGCGGCGGCCAACGCGGGATCGGACACTATACACGGACTTTTGTCAGCCGGGTCTTGTTCTGGGTGCACTCGGGGGTATCAGGGACGAAGGCGGGTTTCGAAGTTCAACCAAGGTTCTTCTCAGCTCGCCCACGTCACCCGAATGGGGTATCGCGTGGTTGTCCCTCGCGGATGGAGTGGACAAACGTACCGGACAATCTTGCCATGAATGGCGCAAGAGACGCAGTACTGCAGCTTGAGGTACATCTTGGGAACCGTGTACTCGGCGAAGACGGAGGCGTCCGAGATATCACCTGTTGGAGAGAGGTAGGGTTAGCATAGGCAATTAAATTGCGGGAGAGGAGGACACCAATCAATCGATAAAATTCGAAGCCCGTGGACTGGGTTTCAGCGATATGATGGCTCGCGGGGACGTACGGATGGCAGCAGACTCAACCATGTTGCGGATGGTGAACCGCTTGATGGCCTTGTCCTTGGGGGTGCATCGCGAGCAGTTGGAGCATCGGATGGGCTTGGTGTGGCCGCGACCCTTCTTGTTGCGGCCGTTATTCTTTCTCTTCTTGACCATGATTGCGGATTTTCTCGAGATGCTGCGGGTGGCTTCTCAAGTTTTCGGTTGTCAGGGATTTGGTAGGAGAAGGGTGGGCGGTCTCTGAAGTAGATTTTGGAATTTCACAGAGGGGTCTGATTTCGAGTGCCAAGACTTTCTGATGGCCCACTTTTTTGCACCAAATTGGCGCGCCGGGAAAAGGGCAACAGCTCGAGGAAACCCTAAACAATCAGGTGACCGCCCGCTTTTCCTGGCCCTCCGATTTCCATGATTTTGACGGGCTCGCGCAAAAAAAAAGAGAACCATCTTCTCATCAACTCCAACATCTTCAGGGTTGCTTAGGACGGCAATAGCGATATTGTCTAGGTACGTCTGATGATGTTGCTGCGTGATCACTGCATTTGATTCCCCTTTACCCTCATTCCCCTTTTTCAATGATACCCAAGTCTTGTTTTCCCCTGCGTTCGCGAGCGCCGGCCTCGATGCTGGACTCGATGGCCCCTCAACACCTCTCCCAAGCCGCTTCGTCATGACCCGTTACCCAAGTGTTTTCCCGATTCAATCGTCTAACCTTCACCCCCCTTCAGTAGGCAATCATGCAGATTTTCGTCAAAACCCTCACGGGGAAGACGATCACCCTTGAGGTGGAGTCTTCCGATACTATCGACAATGTCAAGTCGAAGATCCAGGACAAGGAGGGAATCCCCCCGGACCAGCAACGGTTGATCTTCGCCGGCAAGCAGCTCGAGGATGGCCGCACCCTCTCCGACTACAACATCCAGAAGGAGAGCACCCTGCACCTGGTACTACGACTCCGTGGTGGCGGCAAGAAGCGCAAGAAGAAGGTGTACACCACCCCCAAGAAGATCAAGCACAAGCGGAAGAAGACCAAGCTCGCTGTGCTCAAGTACTACAAGGTGGACAGCGATGGCAAGATCGAGCGTCTGAGGCGCGAGTGCCCCAACGAGACTGTGAGTTACACCAACCTGGAATCGAATATCTTGCCAATTTTGACCGACCAATTGCTAATTTCCTGGTGATAGTGCGGCGCTGGTGTCTTCATGGCTGCCATGCAGGACCGACAGTACTGCGGACGCTGCCACCTTACGTACGTCTTCGACAAGACAAGCTAAACGGTGTGCATGGATGACTGCTATCTGGATGGAATTTAAAAATGCATTGAGCTGGAATAGGCCTGATCATTCACGGCGTTTATGTACCATAGAATGGACATAGTGGCTCTGGCTGGCGAGGAAATGCAACGGAACTGGTCATGATCAATGCTCTTTAAGTGATGTGCTGGCCTACTGTGATACGTTTTGGTTCCCAACCCCTGAATCCTTTGTGTCGTCCGGCGTTTTAGTTGTTGGGGAACCCATTCTTTAGGTTCTCGTACTTGCTCTCGGGATACGTGATGCAATTTTCCACCCTCTGCAGTCCCGTCGGGCCTCCCAGCACGTTCACGACATTGCCAATGAGACTCGCCTCGGCCGGCTTGTCGGCGCTGCTCTCCCACCACATCGCACCGCCCAGACCCTTATCCTTGATAAACTGTGCCTTCTGGCGAGCCATACTCACCGTGTCGTAGGTCACCATGGTCCGTTTATCGGGACTGTAGCAGTAACTCGCGCCCAGCTCCTTGACGTCGTGCTCGGTAGCGCCCTCCAGGGGCAGCTTCTTGTAGTCATACACGCCGCGTTCCCATGTGCCGTCGCCGACGCCGTTGTACGGCTTGCCGGGGCCGTCGGTATTCTCAAAGGCACGACCGTACAGCGGCATGCCCATGACGATCTTGCGGCTCGGCACGCCGTGGCTGGTGTAGTACTCGAGCGCCTTCGCGGTGCTGAACGGCGTGCTCGCCGGGTCGGATCCGCTCGGAAACAGGTTCGCTTGGTGGCCCGCCACGGCGTCCCAGCTGCCCGCGTAGTCGTAGGCCATGAGGTTCCAGAAGTCCAGCAGGCGGTCCATGGCCGGCATATCGAGCTTCTCGTAGTTCTGCGCGCCCGCGGGACACGCCACCGTCAGCTCGAGGCGCGGCTTGCCGGGCAGGGTGGCGGCGTGGGCATGCAGGGCGTTGCGGCACTCCTGCAGGAGCGAGACGAAGTCGGCCGCTTCAGACGAAGACGCTGGGTACTCCCAATCGATGTCGAGGCCGTCGAACCCGAGGTTCTTGACGAGCTCGAGCGAGGACTTGGCAAAGGTGCTGCGACCCTCTGGGGTGGACGCCGGGCCCTTGAAGTTGCTGGAGTAGGTCCAGCCACCGATTGAAAGGAGCACCTTGAGGTTGCGGTTCTTCTTCTTGAGCAAGTTTAGCTGCTTCATACAGCCGTACAGGTTGGTTCCGACATCGTTCCAGCTGTCCCCCTCCCAGTGAATGTCGGTGTCGGCCCAAGAGTCGGTGAGGAAGCTGCCGAAGGTTAACTTGGATAGCCCTTGCCGAGCGGTAGGCTCTCTCCCACTTACACCTCACCAGAGTCTGGCTTGACGTTTGCAAAAGCATAGAGTATGTGCGTCAGGTTTTCTACGGGCAAGTCTTGGGGACGATGCTTCCGGGCGTAAATAGCCCAATTGACAAAGTACGCTACCGTCCGGTAGCCTTCATTATCTGCTCCACCCATGTTGGGTAGCTGTAGCTTCAGGAACGGGACCGGGTTTTCGAGAATGGGGAAGACAAGAGAGAAGAAGGCGACGAGGAGCACGAGGAAAGAGATAACAGAGATAAATACTTGTTTAGCAAATGGCATGAGGTTTATGTAGGTCCTCGACCGGATGAGTAATCATTGGACGCTGTGGAGAGGCCAAGGCAGCTGAAAAGAAGCGTGAATGTATGTCTTGGTGCTACGCTCGCCGGCGGTTGGATGGGCAAACGGGTTACCTCTGTTTTACTAGTCTCATTGGGAGAAGGAGGGAAGGAGAGATGGAATCACACGTGTTGCGGCGATTAAGAAGAAGCAAACTTGGCAGCTGTCCTGGCCCATTGGGCGGGCAGACGAGGACACAGTAATGTGGACTGTGGAGTGGCAGCGCTGGTGTTGAAGCCCAAAATGGGTGACGTCGCAGGAGTATTGCTCTCGTGGATGATCACGTGCGGGATACCCCACTTGGTCAGTGCACGAGCTCCGCCAAGAAATTCGGTGAAGCTTTGGGACGGGCAAGAAAAAAAAAATTCGGTTGCAGTTAAAATCCACAAAACACCGACAGGACGAAGCACCGGACAGCATTCCCCACCGATTAAGCGCAATGGCTGTCAATTATGTGCTTCACGAGTCGGCGGTCGGCTACTCCATCTATGAAGTAGTTCGTCAGGCCGACAGTATTGGGGTCGATCTTCCCGAGGTCCGGGAGTCCATGAATGATGTTTCCAAGTTCTCGAAGCTGGTCCAGCTTGTCAGCTTCAACCCGTGGCAGTATGTATCCTCTCCAACACGACTCTGCTAAGTTTGGAGATTGTCTGTACCATAGGCTTGTTGGACATATAACTAATCGCGCTTGGCTAGAAACGCAACCTCTGGTCTGGAGAATATCAATCTGGTCTCCGAGGGTATTGTTAGCGACGACCTGAAGAACACGCTCGAGCTGAACCTCCCGAAGACAAGCGGCAAGAAGAGCAAGGTAGTCCTTGGTGTCTCGGACAAGAAGCTTGCGGCCGAAATCAGCGGCCTCTTCCCGGGCGTTCAATGCGAGTCGGTCGACTCGTCCCCTGTCGTGGCTGCACTACTCCGAGGAATTCGTGTCCATACGGCGAAGTTGGTCAAGGATCTGCGTGAGGGCGACATCAACCGGGCACAGTTGGGTCTCGGCCATGCCTACTCCCGCTCCAAGGTCAAGTTCAACGTCCACAAGAACGACAACCACATCATCCAGGGCATCGCTACCTTGGATGCACTCGACAAGGGTATCAATCAAGGAGCGATGCGTGTACGCGAGTGGTACGGATGGCATTTCCCAGAGCTCATCAAGATCGTTTCCGACAACGGCACCTACGCCAAGCTCGTCCTGACCGTTGGCGACAAGAAGACCCTTACCGATGACCGCCTGGACGACATTGCGAACGTGTTGAACCAGGATAAAGACAAGGCAGAGGCTGTCATTGGTGCCGCCAAGATCTCTATGGGTCAAGCAATTACGGACGAGGATCTTGTGGTTGTCTTAGATCTTGCGAGAAATGTCTCCAAGATGGCGGAATATAGGCGAATCCTCTCCGAGTCCCTGGACAAGAAGATGGGCACCGTAGCCCCCAACCTCCAGGTGATCCTGGGCACTGCCGTCGCTGCCCGCCTAATCTCACACGCTGGCTCCCTCACCAACCTGGCCAAGTATCCCGCTTCAACCCTCCAGATTCTCGGCGCCGAGAAGGCCCTCTTCCGCGCGCTCAAGACCAAGAGTGCCACCCCCAAGTACGGACTTTTGTACCAGAGTTCCTTCATCGGCCGTGCCGGCCCCAAGATCAAGGGCCGCATCTCCCGCTATCTTGCGAACAAGTGCAGCATGGCAAGCCGCATCGACTGCTTCTACGAAGAGCCGACCAGCCGCTTTGGAGAGGTTCTGCGGGATCAGATCGAGCAGCGCCTTCAATTCTACGCTACCGGGGCCAAGCCTGTGAAAAATCTGGATGCCATGGACGAGGCGATCAAGAAGGTTATTGGTGACGTTGGTGACCTTGATATTGACGAGGACATGATCGATCACCCTGCCGCCGCTTCTGCCCCCAAGGAGAAGAAGGACAAGAAGGAGAAAAAGGACAAAAAGGAAAAGAAGGACAAGAAGGACAAGAAAGACAAGAAGCGCAAGAGCCTAGACGCTGATGTGGAGATGGTCGATGCCAATGAAGACGGCGAGCGTAAGAAGAAGAAGAAGAGGAAGTCGATCGCCGCTGAGTAACTTTTGCTTCGATTTTATCTGGCTCCTGGTTGCTGTTAGACAATGGTTCCTGATATCGGATCCTCATCTGGCTGGACGTACTATATCGGCTGTCTTTTCATTGGAGTTTGGGCATTGGAATGGATTCGTGATTAAGGAGTTTGTCTGGAATTTCTCGTAATTCGTCGCCGAGTTTTGAGTGTATCATACCCTCATGTCCATCGCTATAGTACTAGGATGGAAGCTATCGGTTAGATGCTTAAAATGAATCGTGATATCTCGCTGAAGTTCCAATTGCTAAACGGCCGCGGCCTTGGTTGGACCTGAATACAGCTTGTAACATACCTAGACAGGATCGGTCTTCATTGTGTATCAACTTGAAGCCTCTTCTTGCAGGATACATATACACACGGCATCGATTTACACACAAAAGCCAATTGAAGTAAGACACCAACGCTAAAATCGAGCCTGCTTTTTCTAGAATAACACAAACGCCCCAAGACGCCTGATCCTGCTATGACGTTCTCCATACATGCCCCTTATCCCGTGCCGGGCCATCGTGCTCAACCTCTTGCAAGCCCGCAGCCCACCGTCGTGGTGGGCATCGGGTTCGTGACCGCTTACGCACCCTCACTTCCAAACTCGCGGGTCCATTCCTCGTTGCGTTTCAGATCCACATCAGAAACCGTCGGTCGGCTTGCTTTGATAGCCTTGATGAAGTCCTTCTTCTCGACCTGCGGTTCTAGGAGCTCTTGGGTCGGTACCGCCTCCCAGCTCATCTCCTCCGCATCCGGGTCGCCGGGGGAGCAGGGCGTTAGTTTCGGCTCGCCGTCTTGGGTGACCTGAAGTGCGGGTATTAGCTTTGGGTTTCCTAACTAGGTGCAGGACGGGGCTGTGCATACCCTCTTGAAATGTGTTGCCTGCTGGATCTTCCTCACAGGCTGCATGAGGGCATCCTGTACCGCGATGCTGATATCAGACCCAGAGTAGCCCTCGGAAGCCTGAGCCAACTCGCGATAGTCCTCCGACTGTAGTGCCGTCGGCGTGTCCCCGATAGCGATCTTGAACATTGTTGTGCGGGCTGCAAGGTCAGGCAGGCTGATGTGTACTCTTCGCTGGAAACGACGCCGGATGGCAGCATCGAGCTGCCACGGAATATTTGTGGCACCGAGAACCAGCACCCCCTTGCTGTCCTTGCCCACGCCGTCCATCTGTACCAACATCTCCGTCTTTATCCTCCTCGAAGCCTCTGATTCGCCCTCTCCTCGGGGTCCGCAGAGGGCGTCGACTTCGTCGATGAAGATGATCGATGGTTTGTTTTCTCGGGCCATGGCGAAGAGTTGCTTCACTAATCTATACGTGGAGAGATTCGGCGTTAGCAGGGCAACTCGCAGAGACATAAGGACGAGGTTCGTAGGGGGTGGCGGCAAGATTAGTCGTACCTTTCACTCTCGCCCATCCACTTGCTAACCAAGTCCGAACTGCTCACGCTGAAGAACGTGCTCTTTGCTTCCGTCGCGACGGCCTTGGCGAGGTAGCTCTTTCCCGTCCCTGGCGGACCGTAGAGGAGGATCCCCTTCCACGGCTGCCTCTTCCCGGTAAACAGGTGCGGAAACTTGATCGGCAGCAGCACCGCCTCCTTCAGCGCCTCTTTGGCGCCATCCAGGCCGGCCACATCGTCCCACTTGATGTTCGGTCTGTCTTGCAAGATAGCACCGGCAAGTGCGCTCCGCAGCTTCTTGCTCTCCTCGTCGACCTGCTCTCCTCCACCCGCGCCGCCGCCCGCGCCGTCCTCGCCCTTACCCGCGCCGCCGGTCGAGCTGCCGTTGGCGCCCAGCATGCCCGGTTTCTTGCGCTTCCCCTCCGCGTCGGCGAGGTGGCCCTTGAGCTTCTCGGCGCGGTCCATGTACTCGCCGGTCTTGGCCCGGATCATCTCCTTTGATTTGGGATTCTTCTCCCACTTGAGGGCCAGCATGAACAGCTCGAGCGACTGGTAGTACATCTGGTACGCCCGCTCGTACTGCGCCGCGTTGTCGGCCTCGATGGCCTTGCGCACCTGCTCGATGGCCCGGCCGAGGAAGTCGGTGTTGGACATGGTGGGCCCGTCGTGTGCCTCCCCTCGCCGTGTGGCTTGGTGCTGGGCGTGGGTGAAAAGGTGCGGTTAGGGTTTGTGCCGAGGGTCGGGGGATCGCTGGAGAAAGGGTTTGTAGCTCGGTTGCGGATGGAGGCGCTTCTGAACTTGACGCACTGTTGACGCCTGCGGTCCACAGGGGCAGGCAGCCTTGCTTGGCAAAGTGGTTGCGATGTTGCCCGGAAACGCACCAGCTTAGCGCGGGGTTCAGATGCAGCTTGGCGGGGCAGGTCTGGATGGGTTCGGAATTGTTAGAGATTTTGCCACAGAGGCCCCACAAACACTAACACGCGATATCTTGCGAGTTCGTCTAAAAATCCGCAGGCTCTTTGGGAGAACTTCAATTTCCGTATCTACCCACAGTTTGATGGCCTCACCTGATTCTACACATCCCTTGTAAACACCCGAGATTATCCTTTCTAGTTAGAGCCTAGCCATATCGCAGCGATGGCAGACCCGCAGGCCCGTCTTCAGGCCCTATCAGAGGAGTTCCAGGGCCTTCAGAAAGGTATTTTATCGGGTGGCCAAGATCGCCATACCCCCGCGTCATTTCTGACGTCGCCACAGAACTTCAAGAGACAGTCGACTCTAGACAGAAACTCGATGCTCAGAAAACGGAGAACCTCGGCGTCCAAAAGGTTGGTTTACGCTCTCGCATTACTGTCGTGCTCAGCTCACAAGTGGAATAGGAGTTCGGCAAGCTCAAGGATGGCGAGTCCATCTATAAGCTCATCGGCCCGGTCTTACTGCAACAGGACAAGACAGAGGCCGAGAGCACTGTCAACGGCCGGCTAGAGTTTATTGGCAAGGAGATGTAGGTCTAGCGCCCCTGCCAACAACAGCAATCTGATAGTGTCTGGAGGGCTAATACCGCCTGGTCAAAGATCACGGCTGGAAAAGCAGATACAGGGCATACAGGAAAAGATCGAGAAGACGAAGGGAGAGATCATCCAGATCCAAGCAGGGGCTCAGGCACCGCCAGCCGGCAAGCAGCCAGTCAAGGCGTGAGAGAGCAGCCTATCTGCCTAGAGAAGGTGGGACTTTGGGGAAAGCGACCATGGCCGGGCTTGCGGGTCGAGCCTTTAGCTCTAGACTCTGGTAACTCAACGGCCGGTGGAAATAGGGCACCTTGTCAGCGCAGCCTCTCATTCTCGGCGGAGAGAGCTCGAAACTGGGATCCACCCGTTGCGTGTTGCCCTGAGCACGACTCAGACAGGATCAAGCATTGCTCGCCATTGCTATATACTCGATACCGGCCAGGGCGGTACGCGTCCCAAGCTGGTTAGGTGGCAATGGGGAGGACATTTGAGATCATACACCTCGTTTGCCCCTCGCTCGCCGTACTCGACGTTATCTCGCCGAACCCAACACAGTTAGCGGTCCACCTCTCTGGTTGAAGAGCATGATATACCTCGTGGCGGGTGCCATTGCAATGGTTTGGACAGTTCGGTATTTGAATAGGACATGCGATGGTACCTTGACGAGATCATATCGCGGACCGAAATGGGAATCGCTGAGCAGCGACTGGTGCCGTGGTCGGTGAAGCAACCGTCGAGTCTAGCAGAAGCAGTGAGCGGTTGCCTTGTCGACGGCCGTGGGGGCCCACTGAACCATCCACAGCCACGTTCCCAGACTGGCCAAGCGAGCATGTTATTCGCTATTTGCATATTTAGCTAAGCGTTCAACACCACCTCCTTACTTACAAAGCCCCGAATAGCCGATATATGTCGATATCCACCCAAGGAACCCCAGATTGATTTATTTTCCACTCTCGACAGCGCGACCGAAATAGTTGAGGGTTGATTACAATGAATCTTGGTTTTTGCCTTGGTAACTTCGACAAGCTAACGATCGCGGGTGCGCATGGCTGGAGACTTGTGTGTGGAGGGGTCCGAGGCTTGGGAAGAGATGACACACCCCTCTCCTAACGGCAGCCTCCCTACCCAATCGTGTGAATTCCGGGAAGGCGATTTCAATGGCATTTACCTCTATTTATCTGAATCCCGCGGAACGAGTGGCTCTTTGTTGCGGGAGACCTTAACTTTCACGGGCGTATTCAAGTATTAGTTAGTTGGGAAAGGAACCCCTGAATGGCCATTCCTCGGAGCTAAAACGATTGGCAGACGAGCTTTTTCCAATTTCCATCTCGAGAGGCGGGAATCGACTGCCCCAGGGAAATACAGGCTTTCGGCCAAGTTCGTTAGGAGCCCCAGTGTTCCGGCCGTCTCGGTGAGCGCGAGCGAGCGATTGATCCGTTTGCTTCCGGCACTTGGCGGCACCTGCCCAACGAACGCTCCCTATGATGCAGTTGGAAGAGAAGGAGGATGGGTAGCACCAAGAGCTGGAGAGGGTTAGGGGGGATGGCGAATGTGAACAAATGAAAGGACCTGCCACTTCCTAGAGCAGGCATGTCTCAGCAAGTCTTCCGATGATCTGCTCTGGGCATATGTTGTGCTCTATTGTCTAGATCTAAGGGGAGCCTCAGCTGCGTTCCCCCGCCCTTGGTTAGATCGGCGAGCCATGATGATTCTTGACTCGCCGTTGACGCTCCCTGACGTGCTCCTCCGTCTTCCACTAACCACTCGCTCTCCCAACGACTTCCCGATGACCCCCAATTCGTCACAATAAGTTTCAAACATGGAGTTAGAGGCTACGTTCGGTACTATTGATGAAGGCCTATCAACCACCAGTGGGCCTGTCAACTACCTAGGGAGCACGATTGCTCCGCCTTCGACGCTCGGGTACTATTACGCCCAGGATCCTCACTCTCCCCAGGCTTGGAACTCCTTCGCGTGCAACCAGGCTCCACACACAATCATTGACGATCCTCCATGCGGCACGTACACAACATCTCCTTCACGCGCTTCCCACCCGACGGTTATTTCGCCAGTCTATCCCCAAGGTGAGCAACATTACCCAGCGGCTCTACAACAACCGACCTTTCCCCCAGACCAGCGAGGAGGCATCGGGGAGGACGGATACGATGCAACCGACCCATATAATGCAACTACGATCACCTCCACCTCCACTTCCACCTCCACCTGGCCTCCATCTCCAACTAGCTTGGAAATCCAGCAATTGCAGCATCACTCATGGCACGACTGTCCTCGACCCTACGTCTCCCATCCACCGATCTCCCTAGGACTAGACACGTCATCGCCAATATTTGGCCCGTACACTTCGTCCTCCGACCAGACTTATCTACCACCAAGCTTCGAACATGGAGGATTACCAGACACTCGCTCTCCACCCCGACGGAAAGGGGGGAGGCCAAGGTTGTCAGTCGAGACGAGAGTCATCAGCAGCGGAACGAAGCGCTGGAAACAAACCAAGCACGCGAATGGAGGCGCACAAGAACTTCCAACCGGAACCCAAACTATCAGACTTAGCACCTCTGTCGCTAAAGCCTCGTCCCCTCGTGGAGAATTGACTCAGTCAACACGGCCACCAGCCCGTCAACGGACTCGCAACGCGTTGCGTCAACCAGTAACTCCCATTTCAAACGCACCACCACCGACGTTTCCTGTCAGCAACGCCGATCTAGAATCGGACCTCGAAGACGATGACGAAACTCCCTACCATCCGAGTCCTATAGCTCATGCTTATAACGATCATATCTACGCTGAAGACCTCGAGAACCATTCCGACAACGATCCCGCCTCCGACCCCCTGAATTCGAAGAGCAGCTTATCCACAACCTCGCTAGGCGTACCGACCTCATCCCCTTCCCAGGTGACAAAGAACCACCCGACACCCAGCCCCACTACTAGCTACACTCCGTACAGCGGTATGTCTACCGAGACTGGTACTTCAGCCGACCAGCGCGAGCGCAAACGTCTCGCGGCATACAGGTGCAGGTTGAAGACCCGGGCGGCCGCAAAGCGGCTCGAGCGCGAGGAGCAGACAGCGGCAGAGCATAGATCGCAGCTAGAGGCCTACGTGGCACAGTTGCGAGAGGAAGTCTACGACCTGCGGTCCACTCTCCTGCTTCACGCTGACTGCGACTGCGCCTTGATACGGCAGTATCTCGGCAACGCGGCGCGGTTAGCGGTGCTACATACCGGTGGCAGCGATGTTATTGGCGATGTTGTTGGCGAAGGGGGTGCAGGTGCCTAGGTGTGATACTGCTATCGTTGTCGGGGGTGTGAAGCGGGCGTCTTCGGGAGTCGATAGCGTGTGGGCGGTCTGCCTGATGACGCCGAGAGACGGCGGCCAGACTGGAAAGGGTAACAGAATGCAGTTCAGAGGACTACAGATATATCAACCCCGATGCAATATCTAGGTACCTATCTGAGGGAGCGATTGGTAGGCTTACTGACCGCCTCACCCTCCTTACTCCTGCGTGTTCTTCCAGTCGTTTGTTTCCTGTTTACGCCAACTTTAAAACAGAGTATGGCAGATACCTTAGTTGGAATTGGAGTCTCCTTGGTCCGCCTCCGGGTATGTGCCTGCTGCGTTAGGGCTGACTTTTGCAGTCCAACCATAGTGGTGTTGCGACCGCGACCGCGCCCCGCTCGGATCCTTCCGGTTCGGATCCTCCTTGCTCAGTCGGACCCCTTGCCAGCCCTACGGTAGTCCAAAAACGGAGCAACGGAGTGACACAAATCGATCTCTTTGTCCAAACCCATGCAACGAGCTAGACTAACTAGCTGTGGGGCCGATAGATCCATCAACTAAAACATCTCGGGTCTTCGTCAAACCTCTTCGAAAGGGGGCATAGGAGCTATAAACCATTATCTTGAATATCGCCACCTTGTTTGCCCCCGGGCTTAGCGGAGCGACACGGACCTCAGAAACGTCATAGGAAGCCCGTGGCCCACCCATCAACCCCTCTCGAGGCGAGCGAATGATGGATGCATGCTTTGTCGAGAGTTTTGCCACAGAACCCCACGCCCTGTGCATAATATTGGGATCTTACACCCACCCCAACACTAAGAGTGACCACTGACCACTAACCGTAAGCTTATCTTGCGCCTAGGTAGGCTAGCATGGCAAGAGTGGCGGTTGCTTGTGATGAACACAACCCGGATGCGGAGTGGGACGTACCAAGCTGCCTGCATGTATTTTACATCGTGGCAAGACCAAGAAGAGAACCGGCCGCCGGCGCTTCAAGCAAATGGACTTTGTCTTTTTCTTCGCGGTGCGTGCTCGTCATGGTTATCCATGTCTAATGTGTAAGATCGGGACGACACTTGCCACATCTAGAAACAAGCATTAAAAGAAATCAAGCAGAGGTGGTGTCGGGGAGTTCCGCGTGATTTTCAATATTTCTGTTTTAAGCATTCCAGCATTGCTTGCTAAGCTATAAGCCCCGAAGCGTATCACTAAAACGGCGTACCACTCGGGCCGAAGATATCCTCATCGGGTCTTAAAGCCCGTTGAGTCTTTTGCAGCTTAGACAAGTCGCGAATGGGCGTTTTGTACCAAACTTTTCACAAGTTCGGGCTTCTGAGGAGCATGACCTAGGCGAGTCGACCTTTCGATAGCTTCATGCACAGTCATCCTGAATTAGATGCAAGCTAAAGCAGTATTCCTCCTTGTCTTGAATGCGAAGCGATGGCGGACTTTACGGAGGGGTGATCCAATATCCTTGCAGCGAGCGAGTTAAAGATGGGAGTCAGGGGTTGTCCGTGATTTTGAATAAGAGGAAGCTGCTCTCGCCGACACCCCTATACTGAAGATCATTGCCTTCAACTACCCAGCTCAAACACCTTAACAAGATCCACTATCTGCCCAGATACAACATGAAGTTTTCCTCCGCCCTCGTCGCGCTCCTGTCGGGCGTCACCTCGGCCATACCCGTTGAGGCCCGCACCAACAACCTGGCGGCTCGTCAACTCGCTACCAGCGTCGAATTCACGGACTTCACCGTCACTTGCGGTGCCTCATCGTGCAGGTAAGCTTCCAAACCCCGTGTTTCTTAAACTCCAATAAAGAGGAGTGCATGAGGGTTAACCACACAGCACAGCTATTCGACAACGGTCACCATCCTCCCCTCCAACGAGGTCGTCACGTTTAGCCTCACCACCTCGGGCTCGACCATCCCGGCCAGCAGCGGCTCGTGGACAACGTCGGATCCCGCCACTGTCCTCCGCTTCAACAGAGTCCTTGGCAACTACCGCATCGTGCTCAGCGATGTCCATGTCGTCGGCTCCGCTGTCAATCTTGACTACATCTCTCCGGGGTCTGATTGGCCTGGTGATGCTGCCTATACGGGCCCTTCCAGCTTCACCGCTATTTAAGTTTACCCAGCATCTACTATCCGTACCCTATGAATTGTGTAGCACCGTAACATGGATCTGAGGAGATGAGGTCTATGCCACGGTCACTGATTTACGGGACGTGATATCGAGTTTGAGCTCGTTCCCGGGGGGTGGGGGTCCAATTTCACCAGTAGCTTACTTGATCTGTGACTTTGTCTCTCTCTCTGAAGTAGGAATTGATAAACTCATCCAATGTGCACATCTTGTTCAAGTCTCAGGTGAATTTACAGGGTATTTTGTAGGGATTTCAACCCCAAGCGACAGGTTTGGGTACGTGGTTTGGCATGAAAGAATACAATGCTTGCACTGTTTCGAACGTTTCCCCTCTCCTACAGGTATCCAAGATGAACACTGTTCAATGTCAGAAGCCGTTGCCATATTGGGAGATAGCCACGCTTTTTTGAATAATTGCGCAGCTTGTCTCATGCAACTGGTCCCCATTTTGGCTGTACTTAGCGTACGTAGATGGTGTTAAGAGGAAGGACCTTGCAGCCTTGTGGAAGCTCAAGTGCAGGTTGTAATGACACATCAGAAATGACCTCCATGAATTGGTCGATTGGCGGAGGCCAGCCGTACTGGCCGTGATGGCCCTATCAAGTTGCACATTCTGGTCGATCGGGTCAGCCGGCTTAGGCTTCTTCTTCACGATAAAGCCAACCGAGTTTTGACGTCTAGACGGAGCAGCGACAGGTTTTTGGATGGTCCGACTATTTACTAAGGTCAGGCTGCGTGCGGGCTTGTCGCACCCCTTGCCGCCTGGGGTGTGGAGTTTGACGA
>Ga0164242_10001677_pt1 | contig 26231 bp, 18 predicted proteins | sample OricomgcompostMG_FD_108783 | JGI IMG/M metagenome (GOLD analysis project Ga0164242, IMG submission 108783) | Miracle-Growth compost microbial communities from Emeryville, California, USA - Original compost - Miracle growth compost (MG) ...
CTCAGCCCTATTTGGCACGTGGGCCCGCGTTCCATTCGTGGTCAGCGCGCGCAACGCTCCCGTGACTCAATTGAGGTTATCACGACCAACTGCGCCGGGACCCCTTACAGATGACTTAGGATGGTGGAAGGTTGGTGTTTAAGTATTAATTGGTAAGGTAATGGACTCCTTTTAAGAGGATGAACGGTGAGGTATACTACCTATCTGCCCAAACTTCCTGGATTACTGTTGTTTATTCTTGATCATTAGATTGTATTTTCTTTGGATGTTTATGTTGATTGGTGTGTGTAACTACTATGGATGGCTGGATTATGCTTATTATAAATCTAGCTTCGTCGACGTTGTAGAAATCGCAGTCTATGATGCTATACTTAGTTCTTATATTCGTTACAAGCTGAAACTAGCTTTGTTGGAAGTTGACTCTATTTCGCGTTGTGGAGAAAATGTATCTTGAAGTTGGGAAGGTGCTGTTTCTGTGGAAAGTGGCTGACTCGCTTATGGACTACGTTATAGTCCTAGTCTTTACAATAAATGCTAATCTAACGTGATTTAGTATAGTTCTGATTACTTGATTTAGTAGCTAAATCAATTATAATCATGTCCAATTAAAGAGAAGGATTAAGAGTTCAGGATTAGAGTACAGCACTTTGACGCCTATTACAATAAGCACCTCGAATTCAACAACATCTATATAGACCATGTCTATAGCCTTATTGAATAAGTTATTTAGTAAAACCTATACGCTATAGTACTACATGTTAGCAAGGTATTGCACGCCGGCAGGGTATAGAATGCGACGCTACGATCGAAGAACCTATCAACCCCTCAAACCTTCCATTGTATTATACAGCTATTGTGGTTTAGCCAATTGCTCACGATCTCAATCATCGATATTTCAACCGTACGAACCAATGAAATAAAACAAAATGAAATAAACATGCTTCCATACCTCATTGCAAAGATGAAGCAGTAGGGCGTACCCTTTCACCGTCACTAGCAGATTTTACGGACTGTGGTTGCCAGAATGTGCATCTCCCTCTTCAACCGAACACACCCAGACTGGACTTATAAGTGAACACTGCCCCACTGGATAATGCTCCGTAGTCTTTGAAACTAGGAGCCAATTTCCAACCCTGGACCGTTCCCTATCGGCCCGCGCACGCCCCGCAAATCGCTTAATTTTAAACCTGGCATACTACGACAGAGTCAGCACTCGGGGCGAAGTCTCCATTTATTGTTTCACAGGGCTTCGAATACTGGGCCCGAACGACGTTCCACAGCAGATATACTGGGGGACTAGCTCTAGTTACTGGGTGCGCGATATTGTATGATTAGTTTTCGTCCAAATTATTGAATTACTGCCATCCATTTATTCAAGTCCTAGGAGACACAGCGGACGTGATACGGCAAGGAGGCGAAGAAGACAGGTCGGGCACTCTCGGCGGCAAAACAAATTGAAGAAAATCGGCCACTACAGCTTCGCTCGGCCATTTTTCCCCTGAGCTTTTGAATGACTGCGACGTTTCGGTGGGGCGTGTGCAGATCATATCGGGAACTTTAATAAACTCGGAGCTATTATATCGGAACACCCCGATGGTGGCTTGCTCCCGTGTACCACTATTCAGTAAAAGCTGGGAGGGTGGGGTTCGCTTGTCGAGTTGGGTTTGAGAAAGCCCATTGACGAAGCCCGCTCAAGAGCTTAGTGGGTACATTTAAGGCAGTACATTTTTTTCAATCCATATCGATGCGCACGAGTCTGGCCATGGGAGTGGCACACTCGACATCAACTCATTACCCATTTGTTCTGTGTCGCCAATCGGAATTTCACAGGATGGACAAGGTTCCTAGGACTCATTTAGCAATAATTGGCGACGACCAAGGACGTCTAAAGGTGGCGGACCAGGTCCAGGTGCCGGACTTAGAAGAGGACGTGGTCCTCGTGAAAACGAAGGCAGTGGCCTTAAACCCCGTCGATATTAAGATGTCAGGTCCGTTAGCCAGCCCTGGTGCCGTAGCTGGACACGACTACGCCGGCGTGGTCGTGGCTGTCGGGTCCAAGGCTTGGACAGCTGCCAAGGTCAAGGTTGGCGACCGTGTGTGTGGAGCTGTGATGGTGAGTTACCGAACGACGATATCACAACTCTTGGCTAAGCGCTAGTTAATTTGCTGATTGTGGGCAGGGCATGCACGTACTTACGCCAAGGGTCGGAGCGTATTCGCAATTCGTTGGCGCTGCCGATGTCGCGGTTTTAAGAATCCCCGAACATATGACTTTCGAACAGGCAGCTACTTTGGGGATAGGAATCGGCGTTTCGGGGATTGCGCTCTTCCGTAGCCTGCAAATCCCGGGCTGGCCTACCAGGCCGGCGGCTGTGGCCAAGCAAGTCCTTGTCTACGGAGGTAGCACTGCGAGTGGGACCCTGGCCATCCAATTTTTGAAACTGTATGTGCCGCCCAAGGTGAGGAGAGGGAAGCGTTCTATAGCATTGGTATGATCCGTGGGCTCGCTAATACCTGGAAAAAAAAGGTCCGGCATGGAAGTTATCACAACATGTTCTCCACGCAATTTCGATCTTGTCAAGTCGTTTGGAGCAGACCATGTCCTTGATTACCGGTCTGACAGCTGCATGGAAGGTATCAAGAAGCTCTCAAGAAATTCACTTCGGTATGCCATTGATTGCGTCTCCGAGCCGGAGACGATGGAGTTCTGTTACCGGTGCATCGGGCGCGCCGGAGGTAGACTAACGGCCTTGGAGCCTCCACCTAAGCACTTACACACCCGACCGCGGACTGTTCATTTGGATTGGGTGCTTGCACCGGTCCTGGTGGGCAAGCCAATTGGGTGGCCGGCTCCGATGGGACGGCCGGCTGACCCAGAAATGCGCGAGTTTGCTAAGACGTGGTTTGCGACCGCACAGGAGCTCCTGGACGCCGGGAAACTAAGGCCCCATCCACAACAAGTGATGGAGGGGGGACTCCCAGGAATTCTGGAGGGGCTAGAGCTTATTCGGAAGCACAGAATTTCCGGCCAGAAGCTGGTGTATCCGCTCGAATAAGATTTCTATTGTACGTCCGAAGAGCGGTAGGTTAATTACTAGCTCTGACTAAACCTGGATACTACGTCGATGCATTTTTTTGTTAAGTCTTCTTCACAATAGCGCGTGCTTGTTGTATCTGTAATATGGTCTCATATAAGGGAAACACTCCCAGGGGATGGCACACTAGAAGCCATCTACAGACCCGAATAGTCCACATTAGTTCGGATACTCGTCGTACAATAACCTAGGAAACTCATTAGATGCATTAAGCTGTAGATCTGTGCAACGGCGATTCCATTGTGCTTCTCGCGCGGAAAGTAATGGGGACATTTCGCGCCCACTAGCATCATCGTCATATTGAGAGAACCTAGTGCCGCCCCTGGCGCTCTGGTGTATCTCAACAAAAGCCTACAGCCACCCGCTCAGTGTCTGGTCACCACCACTACATAGTACATGCAGTGTGCATTGCAATAAGTATTACATGATGAATAATATCGTGTGGTTGTCAATATACTTTTGATGGCATTTGGTAAGAACGGCATTCAAAAGCCTACATAACTTTCGGGGCACGGCAGGTTTGATTTGAGGCAGACTGCTACGAATCTCTCCTGTGCCAGTGGCTAGAGCACTGCAGATCCAAGCACCGCACTGTAGTTTTGGTTCTGGCGATGAGGTAGCTCAAGTCAGTGAACTTCGACGCAAGTAGCAGGGATTACCTGACCAACCTTCTTTTCAGCCCTCCACCTCCCCCCCCAGCAAAGTTGGCAATTCTTATAGCTTGTCAGTGTATGCATCGCGTTCCCGGGGGGTGGCAGAGAGGTTTAACGACGAACAAAAAAATGCGATATGAGGCGATATAAGAAAGTTCTGATGTTCGTGTCAGACTGAATGAACTATTGAATAGTAAGATGAGATTTCGAATTTTGCACAGTAGCGCTTATCGGAGGTACCTGGGTCGACCCAAGCCCCGGCAACCCAAAGATCACCACACTTTAAGATTACAACTTAGGTCACCAATATGATTTACGTATGTGCATACTAGTGCCAGCGTTCCGAATGCCAAGCCTAGATAGAGAAGGACCTAGCTTCCATCGGGCCAATGACGGGAGTATTTTAAATGTTCCAAATGTACCGAGATGTTTCGCTCGTCCCGATTGGGCGTAACTCCTTAGTATCTTGTAGACCAACCCGCGTCGGAGAACCTCGCCCGGATGGTGGTTTTGATAGTTCCAGCCGGGTTCCTGTGTAAATTTTGCGGATTCCAGTGTGCCTATAATTAGCCGGGAATGGAACTCCACGGGTACGGGGGCGATTCGAGGCGTCCACCATTGTCTCTGCCCATTGTGGTGATGTTGTTGACGGTATTTTCCCCTTCCCTTCAATTTTGTTTTTCTTATAGCAAGATTCCCGCGCTGAGATGTTAAAGTAGGAGGGCTTAACATAAACTAGGTAGGGTGGGATCTGCGTACATTTGGGTAGATTTAATGTCTTTGCCGCCCACTCTTCCTAAAGCACGAGGGCTATGTAGCCCCCACCCGTACTGTTACACATGGCACAGTGCATGCGCTGTTAGTAGTCGGGCGTGAGCGGTATCCACCACCTGCATTCGAATAATTTCATCGGCTGTGTCCCCTCTTGAATCAGACCCTGGCACTTAGATTGTCCATCTCTGGTGCAGCTACCCATGGCGTCAGCGAGGTTAGCTTCCCAGGACCACCACAACCGCACCGGCGGCATTGACGGTGGTCTTACGAGCCCTGGTGACTCTGGAGTGCCTAAGAAGGTTGCCTGTGATAGATGTCGCGGACAGAAATTGCGGTGCGTCTGGGATCCCCGTGCTCCGCGATGTCGTCGCTGTGAGCGGGCCAAAACTGTTTGCGCCGTCCTTCCTCCACGGCCCATGGGTCGGCCGTGCGCTCAACAGAAAAACAGCCAGCACAACCCCAATCCGCCTCACCAACAGAGTCAGGAACACCACCCTCGCTCAGGTAAATCCCAGACAGAGGCCGTCTCATCGGTATCACACTACCCAGCCGGCATAGACATCGGCAGTGCGGACATGGAGATGCAGGATGGTATCGCTGAAATGGTCGACGGCATCCATCATCGGGATAGCAGCGGTCACGATAATCTAGAGGACCTACCTATTGACCCTCTACTAGGCGATGACCTCTCCCCACACTCATTCTTAATGCAGTTGAGTCAAACGTAAGCCTATTGACAACCTAGAATTGAAGACTGTGTGCTTCCCCTGGAATATCTTCGCGACTGTTTAAATTTCGGACGTCCCATTAGCTAACGCAAATGACTCCCTACTTTAGCAATTTACGAACTTTTGATACCAACTCTCTTTTTGGTCATTCGCCGATGCTCCAAAACGCTAGTGGTTCGGATGGGCCATTTGGTAGCTTTAACCCCTTCCTCACGCCGTTCCACGATGACCCCGCAACACACGATGGAACCCCTTTCCGTACGACTGCTTCCGACTATGAAGGACAGAAAGCGGAACGCCCTGCTGATGGGCACTTGGTTACCATTGAACAACTTTCGAGATTGAACCTAATCCTATACAAGCATATCGCCAACATGCCCACAGCGCACGATAACACCCGATCATCGCCCGCAATCCCCGCCCCACCAGATGACCCTTCTATTCTAACCTCAAAGTCGCCACCTTCCATGAACCTGCATCTTGGCCATCTCCTTTCCATGACTCAAGAGTTCAGAACTCTCACCGACCAGCTCGGCGTGCAGTTTCCAGGCACGAGTCTCGCAGACACTCCAATTTCCGGGCCGCCAGCCAATCGAAGAGGAAATACTGATGGCAAGATTCTAGCGCCAGGTGCTCCATTCGACCATTCGACCGCTTTGTTGCTTCTGAGTTGCTATATGCGCCTGAAGCAGGCTCACGGGCGAGCACTACAGATTCTGCATCAACTGTTAGAGAGGCAGTCATTGGGTAACCCGAGTATGCCGGAGCTACTCCCGGACTTGGTCATCGACGGCTTCTCGCTTGCCGGCCACGGGAGTTTGCAGATGGGTCTTGTGGTCACTCTGTGCGAACAAATGTTTAGTAGCATTGGTCATCCGGCCTTGGATGGCAGGTCGACGGGCGATATGGACTGGGGCTCGTTTGCGGCATGCCTGACCGAAAAGCTCCAAGAGCTTGGGTAATACCCTTTTGCTGAAGTTGCAGGTTTGTGGGACAGATCCAGGGTTACATATATATATATATATATTTATTGAGATTGATCACAATTTCAGGGTTTGATATTTACCCCAAAGCAGGTACCTTTTTTCTACTAAGTAGACTGGCACTTTAATTATTGAGCTTGGCGGTAGAACGTCCAGTTCAGTGCGTCAGCTATGGGTTAGTGTTATCTAGATCCGGAACGTTGGGTAAGGGCGGATAGGCAAGCGCTTGCCCATTGTGGCATCACAACAAAAGAAGTCGACGGTGCCAGTAATCAAATTCGTTAGTAATTACTAGATATTAACAAAATCAAGTGAAGTTTTGAGAAAACCACTGAGCTTTCCCGAAGTGCAGAACATAGACACGACTGCCGCTTGACTGGGATGGACGGGTAATATTTGGGTTGGTGGGAGGAACAAAAGATAGCCAGCGATCCTCACCTTGCCTGAGGTTGTGAGCTTCTTGTGATATACCGGCCACGGTCTATGTCAACGAAGTTTACCCGGCTTGCAAATTTGGCACTAACGGGTGAGGATAAACACTGGAGTTTATAGCTATATTGAATTAGTAAAGATGACCGGTTTAAAATGACCTTATGTATGTTATCTAGGTTCATTATCACCGAGTATGATGGCGTGAGAAATTCTTCCCTAGGAAAGAACGGTAACACTAATGAGGTAGCATAAGAGCTCTGAACATTGACCACATTTAATAAGGAGCTTCTATCCCCCTCTGATCTAGGACTCAGATATATCCATAGTCTTGATCAATCAACATTTGAGTTCACCTTGACTTACCCCCTAGGAGGCGGGAACGCTTGTTTCTAGGACTTGGGTGAGGCAAGAAATAGCCGTATTCTGGAGAAATGTGACGAGAACCCTAACATGAAGGCTCTAAACGTTGCTTCGAGACATCAGTTTGCGCGTCAAGATTTTACCTTCGCTAGTACAAGACTATTACAAGTCACACCATTGTGCCATCGCGAGGGGTATTCCCCATTTCACTTTCTGTTATAGCAGGCGCAACATTCCCACCTGCCCTTGTCAACTTCTTGTTATCCACTTTCCTATCTTCCAGGCCAAATTCGGTATTAAGTTCCTCACGCAGCTTTACCTCTCTCTCAATAAACACCGCTACAAACCCAAGACCCGCAAAGGCAATCGCAACTAGCCAAACCAGTCGTAGCGCCCCGTGGAAGAGGTCAAGTACCTGTCCACGCACTGTTTCATCGGTGATGGAGTTGACGAATGTTGCAGTCGCGTATTGGTAGGCCTGCCCGCCTCCTAGAGCCGCGGCAATGACTGGGTCGCTGATATCACCGGCCCGGCGTGCACTCTCGCTGTTAAATACGGCGCTGGGTATTGTAAAAGCGAAAAGCGCGCCAAATCCCCGGGCAAAGCTCCATACGCTTGTCGAACTTGCGACGAGGGACTCGGGTAGAGGCGCCTGCACAGCAGGTAGTAGGATTGCGGCTAGTAGTCCCACGCCAAGGGCCCCAACTAGCTGGAAGCATACCCACGCGGACGGAGTGGAATCCCTATTGAGGAGGGAGAAGAGGCCATATGACACTGTCAAAAAGGTGAAACCCACGAGGTGTATTGGCTTGTATCGCCCAGTTTTGGACAAGATGACGCCACCAACCATGGCAAAAGGCACCACACCTACAAATGTTGGCAAGGTATACACGCCGGATTTGAGAGGAGAGGCGTGTCTCAACGATTGGAAATAGATCGGAAGGTAGTATATGGCCCAGTAAGTGCAGATGGCGTGGAGGAAGGTGAGTAGCATGGCTGCCCCAGACGTGCGGTTTCCCACCACGGATTTAGGGAACGAAGGTTCTGGGCACCAGTTTGGGCTCCACTCGAAAGCTGTGAACAGGCCGAGCCCTAAGAACCCGGTGATGAGAGGCACAAGCACCTGGTAGCTTTTCCAGGGATGAACGGCACCACCCCAAGTCAGTGCAATCAGGATTGATGTGTTAGCGATAATAAATATAAGGTTTCCTATGAAGTCGATGCGTGCGAGGCGCTGGCGCATTGATTGTCCTCGGGGGTATCCAGTGTGAAGAAATAGGAAGAGGAGGGTAAGCGACACTAATCGCAGCAACGGGCAAGCGAGGGGTTAGCATAGTGCAGCCAGGGGATATGTTAATTATTTCTACTGAAATAGGGTTGAACATACCTCCGCCGATCGGTAGATTGATGTAGAAGACCCATCGCCAGGTTGTGTTGTCGACGATGACGCCTCCAAGGAAGGGGCCGGCTGCTGCGCCAACTACGGCGGCAATCATGACGAAAGAAAGATATTTTCCCCGTTCCCGGAGTGGAACTAAGTCGGTCACGATAATCTCGATCAACATATTGATTCCGCCGCCCCCGAGTCCCTGTACGACTCGGCCTGCGATCAACATAGTCATGTTCGTTGCGCCTCCGCTTAGCCCACCACCGAGGGTGAAGATGCTGACTGCTAAGATCGATAGCCACCGTCGGCCGAATACGTCACTTGCTTGGCCGTAAAGAGGGAGTGTCGCAATCGAGGATAGGAAGAACGCGTTGGCAACCCAGACGTACAGGGGGCCACCCCCGAGTTCGGCGACTATGGTTGGAAGTGTGTTGGTAATAATGGTACCTTCTATTGCAGTCAGGAGGTTGGTAATACCCAAAGAAAGCAAAATTACCCAGAACCGCCACGTGCGGGTCGTCCGGGGCGTCACATTTCCTGGTCTTGGGAATTTCCCCACAACGTCGACACTGACAGGTTCCAGTGAAGGGGTTGAGGCCCTAAAAGGATCTACCATCTGGTTGTCGTCCCTAGACTGCGTTAATGGCTTTCTATCTGAGTTGCCAGTGCCTCACGGCTCATTCCTTCTTGTTGATGTCACGAGAGAGAAGGTGATAGGCCGGGCTGGAGCGGTGGGAGAGACTCTTGGTAACAGCAAGTGCAAGCGTGCACTGGGAAACCGGAGAGGGTTGCTAAAGACGTTGATTGAGAAGATGTGAGACCGGCCATCTTATCAAGAGCTGCATGTGGCCGAAGACCAATACCGAAAGAAAGTGCGCGGTTTCCGATTTCTTGTCTTAGTTCAGAACCTGAAGACTTTCGGCCACTTCGTGTGGCGTGTCACCTCGGCCTGTGTGGCGTCGCCGAAACGCTTCATTTCTCTGCATACCTGGTCGCTACGTTTGCGGCTGTACTGTTGTATCTATTCCGTATAATCGTTAACCTATCGTCTTGCCCTAAGGCTGCGATCGGATGGTACACGAACTGATACTGGCCGACTGCTTAGATGGCTGCCGGGCGCTCACTAAACTTTCTTGGGCGATCACCGAACCAAATTCGGCTTTTCGCTTTCGCAGCGCACTTTTGGATATCGAAATACCAATGGACGGCCGCCGTCTTTGATCAGGTACCATAGATTTAATTACTTGGTATTGTACCAATCCTTCAGCTCGACTCTCTAACCATCGTCCATGCAAGCCTCTTACGCCTGAGAGCTAGTAAGGCTAGTCCAGGCGTGCAACATACCAATGCCAAGGCTCGTGACTCGATAGTAAGGGAATTTGAAAGCGCCACTGTTCCGAATATGGTCTCTGCAGGAGTTGTTTTGCTCCGCATCTCGCCTGTCATCGCCGCAACTTCTGGGTAATAAATCAATTGCGTCCCATTACATCCCTTGCCTCTGGCGCCGTCATTTCCGGCGAACGGAGTATACTTACGAGTACCTCGGTTAACGATGAATTAACCGACCATAGGCACGTATGCACGCTCACACAGACTCTGGCGTTCACGGCATTCTCTGGCCTTCCATCGCCGGCTACTCACGCCCCGACCGTCCGGAAATGGTCTAAGAAATATCTACTTAGCCTTGGCTGGATCGTTCTTTCGTCACACCTTCTGGCTCTCGCCGTGATGGTTGCAAATGTTGTCCCTAGCCCGGTCAACAGTCACCAGGGCGTCGATTGGATAGCGAGGATTTTGTACGGAGTTTCCCTGGCGCTAGAAGTTATGAGCTTTCTCGTCATGCCACTCAAAGCGAAGGTGGCTAAGCCCCTATGGGAATCAAAGGAAGACGAGGGGACGATGGCCGGAGTGAGAGGAATCCAACTCGTGAATGGTTATCGACTACTTCTTGTTGAGTTTCCGAGTTGGGCCCTCGCTTTAGCTGCGCCACTGGTAGCTCTATCTAGAGCGCCTTGTTAAACGAGTAAACAGGCTTGAGGTGGATATTCAGTTTTAGTGTCGGGCCACATTAGTTGCATTGGGATGGTAGAGACTCTTGCGCCATGTGTATATCTACGCGAGATTTGTACTACAAACCACCGCAAAGCCCAAGAATTATGAAGCCGCCTGTGCTAGCCCTAAATATACGTACCTGGTTCATTATAATCGTCTAGACTCAAAGCGAATGGTTCGCATGTGAATTAGGCCACAACTTAGCACGATCTTCGCATAAGTACATTTATCGCAAAACATCACTGGGCAGTGTGCTAGCCATGGGAAGATCCTCACCTGCCACAGGTTGTGCCCCCATGCTAATAGATTTGGAGATAGCGTTATGACTCTTAGTTGAGAATTTTGTCGGAGTACTACAACAACCATATGCCTGTAAAGTAGCTAGTCATCACGGCTCGGGAGGCGTATATTCGGTCACCTTCGGCTCTTTGCATGAATCGGATGGCGAATGTGTTCAATAAACAAGCCCGAACGGCATTTCAGTATCTGGGCTAGTTCATGAGACAATGCCTCTAAAACGCGGTTGCATAAGCTAACAATTACAACGTTGGAACAAGTATCTACTGGCAATTTAGCACCGCTCGACATCATTAACACGCAACCATGTATCCCTTCTTCAGCTATTCCATCAAACGTCATTACTTCCAACACTCTTGGTACAACTTCGAGCTGCTCCGCCTTCTTGGATCCGCGCCATACGAAGGTTGCGAAGCAGCCGAATTTCTGGAGACAGTGACTAGGATCCGGCCCAATAGTGCTAAGTCATGGGAAGAGGAGTTTCTGAAGTTAGCGGAAGCGACAGAGGCTTTGGCTCGCGACGCCGAGTCTCATGGCCTTGCAACCACGGCACGTTCTGCCTACCTCCGTGCAAGCAACTACTATCGATGTGCGCAGTATCTATATCCAGCGGCAAGGTCAGAGGAGCAAACACGTCTACTTAAACTTTACGACCGTAGCGCCTCGTCCTTTGAAGCTGCGACTACCTTCTTCGACCATCCGGTCTACCGCGTTTCCATCCCGTACAGCCTACCAGGGAATGGTGGTGCAGAAATCACCCTCCCTGGGAGGCTCTATCTGCCCTCTAAGACAAACAAACTACCCGGACGCAAAAGCCCCATCGTCGTCTGTATCGGTGGTGCGGATTCGACGCTGGAAGAATTGTACTTTGTTCACGCGGCGGACGGACCGCGATCTGGCTATGCGGTCTTGACATACGATGGACCGGGACAGGGCATTCCGCTGAGGCGCGATAAGCTCGTACTTCGACCGGACTACGAAGTCGTCGCTCCCATCATCCTGGACTGGATAGAAGCTTATGCAAGAGACCACCCGGAGGCGGACCTAGACGTCGATGCAATTGCCCTGGTCGGGCAGTCGATGGGGGCATTCTTGGCGTTACGGGCGGCGGTTGACCCTCGTGTGAAGGCGGTCGTGGCAATTGACCCCTTCTACGACATGTGGGATATGGCTATGTCCCGTATGCGGCCCTGGATGATCGCCATGTGGGAAAAACAGTTCATAATCCGAGACTCCTTCATGAATTGGGCAGGACGTAGGCACGGCAGAGTAGACATTGCCACTCGATACTCGTGGGGACTGGGGTCGGGCATGTTCGGCATTGATAATGGAGCAGAAATGCTGCGGAACATGAAGAAGTACAGCTTCAAGCCTGGCCTTGGAGAAAATGAAGACCTTCTAGCAAATGTTCGGTGTCCTGTGCTGATTTCTGCTGCAGCCGCTGACAAGAATACACTCTCTCCATTAGCTGATACCCAGGCAATTCATCGTGGACTACGCAATTTGAACGACGATGACAAGGAGCTTTGGATCGCCAAGACGTTTGCGGAGGGTGGTGGACAGGCGAAAGTTGGGGCATGGAGTCTATTGCAATACCGGACGTACAAGTTTCTCGATAAAAAACTTGCCATACGACCAGTACCACCCATTGAAAATACCGGCGGTCACAAAAAGTAGCTACAGGGAAGGCAGCTGGTTAATCAGGGCGGCTTAAGTGTCTCAGATATGTAATAATCACTCCTTCTCCCGTACTCAACCGAATTGCTAGATATAGCAAGGGCAATTAGTCCCAATTTCGCCCCTTTTTAAATACCTATCTTAGAAGACAGAGTAACATTGCTGCAAGCAATTTTTTTTCAAGGTTTGTCTCTTGCCAGCGGATATATGTCGCGAGCGATCCGGGCACGCTATCCAGTAGAGGCTGTGTGGATAGGTAGTTGTTGTGAGAGTGCTTATATGGTCACCGCGTAGTAATATTTAGCCTTGTTGCAACCTACGGTGTATGTTGGTTATCCAAATACAGATTTATTTGTTAGTCTTGTAGTATCACCGGCAAGAGACCTAGAGCCATGGCTACACTAGTGATACCTGGATAGAAGGTCGATTGCTGCCTAGGTACTCTAGCGCGCGGTCTAGGGAATCTAGAAGACGACTTAGAAAATTGTACGTGACTCAGGTCTCTTACTCGCTAAAATACAGCACGCACTGTTTTGGAATGTCAAAGTACTCTTGTTTACCTCGAAAGGAGCAGCTAGCACCTGCTCCCTGATACCTTACCTTCTAGACTACCCAATAAAGTCAAACTAGCGATACTCGAGTGCCTGTGGGATTTTCGGAGACCCTCCTACAGCGAAAGAGACCCCCGAGCATTCTGTAGACATCGAAACAAACGTAGTCAACACTCTGATTCGTGGTAGAATCCAACCCCTTGTGTTTCTATCAAACATCGCACGTTCGGGATCCAGGTCGTCCGAATGTCCAAACCGTCCCATAACGCCGAAATGGGCCGAAATTTAAATGCGGTAACCCTGCGACGACCTCACGAAGTCGACTTGCTAGTAAGTTTTGCTCTCTCGGGTATTGACCCTTTAACTCCAGCGATCACGACAGGGCTCGTTATCCAAGCCTATCCTTATGCCGTAGCGCTCACCTCGGTTGCTAAAGCTCTTTCATGTCGCGCGGAGCGCAACCAGACGTAGGAACGACAGAGCCTCCAGCCTTGACGACTGCCATGCCTCGTATCAACCACGTGACTGCGTATCAACGCGAAAGTCAGCCAATTTGGTTCTCTTCCTCGACAGCCGACCCGCTCGCAGCGTGGCGTATTTCTGGTATTAAAGGCACTGTATTCGAGCAATGGTACTTCGACAGCGTGTCAGACGATGGCAAGGCGACGGTGGGTGTAGCGTTTGCGCGAGATGCGAGTTACGCCATTCTGGGACACGGGCACCTGCGGATGGAGTTTGAATTCGTCTTCGAGGACGGGACGCGCGCCCACTTCGCGGACTGGATGAACGAGGCGACCATTACGGACACAAGTGGAGAAAACGGCAAGGTAGGCGAGGTGAAAGGAGTGTGGAAGGGCAAGGGTCGCACGTACACCCACACGATCGCCAGCGACGGCAGCTTCGCCAAGGTGGAGCTTGATAGTCCGGAGATCAAGGGTACCTTTACACTGACGGCCACATCCCCGCCGCACTTTCCCTGCGGGCAGTCATGGCCGCTCGCCAGGGGCGAGGCACCCGCTTCAACGCAACTATGTCCCATGGTTCACAACGTCCAAGTCATCCCCATCGCGGTCTACGAGGCCGATTTGGTCATCAAGGGCCGGTCCCTAAAGTTTAAGGGCATCGGAGGGCACGAGCACAACTGGGCATCGGGTAGCTGGTTCTCTACAGTGCGCAAGTGGCAACTGACACGAGCCGTAATGGGACCGTATGGCCTAACGTTTCGCGAATTTACTAGCCTGCTGGATGGCAGGACGTACATCACCGGATTTGTGACGGAGGATGGCAAGAAGGTGTTTGGGGCTATGATCGACCGCGAGGGGATTGGATCCAATGTCGAATCAACAAGAGGTGACGGGTTAGTGCTAAGATGGGAACCCACGTATAGGCCAGGCTTCTCGGGCCCTCATTTTGACAAGAGTACCGGTTTCACCATACACCTCAAGACCGGAGTCCCTGGTGAGGAGTGGAAGTTCGATATATCTTACCGGAGTTTAGCTTTCGACGTATCGTTTGGCGGCGGAGAGACCGGCCTCTCGATATTCCTGTCCAAAGCTTCAGGTGGAAGGGTTAAGGGGGAGGTACACAGCGGAGTTGCCCTTGTAAATACCAGTGATTTGCCTCGTAAGTTTACCAGCCTCGCAGCTCTTTGGTCGCCATCTTACCGTCAATTCTAATAACCGCGATAGAGGGGTTCCGAAAACTCTACTTTTTCGCCTGTATGCTGCTTACGAAGCTGACCTTTGGCTACATCAACATACTTGGAATCAACACCTGAAAGACAATTTAGGTTGATTGGCGAGAATTAACAAAACCTGCGACTATTTGCAGGCGTTCGTCTTCTGCTGGGATTTTCTGTGGGATTTTTTTTCTGACGTCCTCCCTCGTGGGGGTTGACTGCTACAAGGTGGCAATTTGCGGTCCAATACTAGAAGTAGGTACTTAGTTAATCAATTCGTGTGGCCTTCGTGTCGTACTGGATGCTTCCATACGATGGAGCCATTTAATCTGCGAAAGCGAAGCGTCCACGGTGTATATTGTGGGCGCCGTCTTCTTGCCAGGCATACAAAACGTGAACCAGCCACTGCAAAGGAAGGGTAACTTGTGCTATTCAGAGACCCTCAAAAGGGAGAAGGTCCAATACAGACCATACAACCATCAGGTATCCTACAAGGTGACCAAGCTGTCACCTAATCCGCAGCCACTAATCTAGAAAGTTCCCGAAGGATGTTCATTCGGGAATTCAGCTAGTTTCAAAGCCACATGGAGATAGACCTGATTACGGCTTCGGCGACATACAATGTGCTAGTGAATGTGGCGATCGTCGTTAGGAAGAAAATGTCAGAAGCGGACTCCTCCGTGTAACTTAAGCCAAAAATCAGGTGAGCCTAGCGCGTGTTGTAGGAAAGGCCTACCATTACTGGCCGCCGACTAAGAGCGGAGATTAGGGCTAGACTGTACTGAAAAGGACAAGACGAGTTATCCATAACTATGTACACATGACGCTGTAGGAGGTACCGCGCACCCTAGATCTGGAGCATTACGCAAACCTAAATAAAGTCCCTGTGGTCCAGCAGACTCGCTGAAACTTCGTCGACCTCTACATGTCATCGGCTAGTCTATCCTAACTAAAATTAAAATGGAAAGCTCTACAGCAACCAGGCCCGGTGACCCTATTGCCATAATTGGCTCCGGCTGCCGCTTCCCGGGAAAAGCGTCGTCCCCCTCCAAGCTCTGGGAGCTCCTCTCGAGACCGGAAGACCTCCTCACCGAGATCCCATCAAGTCGTTTCAACCCCCAGGGCTTCTATAACCCCGATGGCGAATACCACGGGCATAGCAATGTACTACACTCGTACGTCCTCGCCGAAGATATTCGGGCGTTCGACGCAGATTTCTTCAATGTCTCTGTCGCTGAGGCGACAGCGATCGACCCGCAACAGCGACTTCTGATGGAAACTGTTTACGAGGCCTTGGAAGACGGCGGTCAGAGCATGAATAAGCTCAGGGGTAGTGACACAGCTGTGTACGTAGGCCTGATGTGCGAGGAGTACAGCGGAATGCAAATGAAAGATGTGAATTCTCTGCCAACTGTAAGTGGCTCGTTGAATTTATTTAGGATCTGCCATATCTTATTTCTTGCTCGACAGCCAGATCAGGCACTACACCTCCCTGTTTGCTATATTTCATCAAATCAGACTGTCATTCCGATACAGAAACAATGTCCCCCTCCACTCACCTCGTCAAAGTCCTTCCTGCGCCTTAAGCAAAATCCCTTCAACTAACACGCGTGTAGTACTTCCCCACGGGAACTGCTCGATCTGTCGTATCTAACCGCATTTCATACTTCTTCGACTGGCAGGGACCTTGCATGACCATCGACACAGCTTGTTCCTCTTCCTTAGTTGCCGTTCACCAAGCCGTTCAGACTCTCCGGTCTAGGGCTTCCCGTATGGCCGTTGCGGCTGGAACCAACTTAATCCTAGGCCCAGAAGCTTATATAGCCGAGTCAACATTTCACATGCTGTCTCCCCGAGGGCGGAGCCAAATGTGGGATGCCTGCGCCGATGGATACGGACGTGGCGAAGGTGTTGGCGCTGTTGTTCTGAAGCGGCTCTCTGACGCCCTCGCTGACGGGGATCATGTAGAGTGTATCATACGCGAGACAGGGGTAAATCAAGATGGAAGAACCAAGGGCATTACGGTACCAAGCGCGGAAGCACAGATTGCACTCATTGAACAGACCTATCGCCGAGCCGGGCTCGATCTGGACATGCCCCAAGGTCGGCCTCAATTCTTCGAGGCCCACGGCACTGGTACTCCTGCCGGGGACCCCATCGAAGCCGAGGCAATTCATCGTTCGATTGGTCGCCGCATAGGAGCCGCAATCTCCGCCGACGAGAAACTATGTGTGGGGTCGATCAAAACAGTAGTCGGCCACACCGAGGGCACTGCAGGCATTGCCGGCCTAATAAAAGTGTCCCAGGCCCTACAGAATAAGGCTATCCCCCCCAATCTTTTGTTTAAGAACCTGGCACCTGCTATCGAACCGTTCTATCGCAATGTCAATGTTCCCTCAGTGTTGCGACCGTGGCCCAAAACTGTGCCAGGAGCTCCCCGAAGAGCAAGTCTGAACAGTTTTGGATTTGGCGGAACCAACGCTCACGCCATCGTCGAAAGTTACGAACCAGAGCCAGCCTTGATTTCAAACGAGGCGACAGGGGCACAACTGTTGTTGCCCTTTACCTTTTCGGCAGTCTCGAGATCATCGCTGAAGAGGATTGTGAAGGAGTTTATAGAATTTTTAGATAAGTCCCGGGTCCCAAACCTCAATGATTTGGCATACTCCTTGGGCAGCCGCCGTTCCATATTCCCTTACCGCGTGTCATACAGTGGTCTCAATAGGGTGGACTTGAGGCACCGGATTCAGGCCTCGCTCTCCGACTCTAGCTGGGACACTACCACGGTCACTCGGGCGACACCATCATCCACAAATATACTCGGTATCTTCACTGGACAAGGCGCACAATGGGCTACGATGGGCAAAGAGCTCATAAATCTCTCACCACATGTCCAATCTAAACTAGCGTTCCTCGACAGCGTTCTAGCATCGCTTCCAGATTCGGACCGGCCTTCGTGGTCTCTGAGAACCGAAATCCTTGCCGAGAACTTCGCCTCGAAGTTGGACATAGCGGCCCTCTCGCAGCCAATCTGTACCGCACTTCAGATCATCCTAGTAGATCTTCTCGCAGCCGCTGGCATCACATTCGCTACTGTCGTTGGTCACAGCTCTGGTGAAATTGCCGCTGCCTATGCATGTGGCGCTATCACAGCTAGGGACGCTATTCTTGTTGCGTACTATCGAGGTGTGCACTCGGAGTTTGCAGCTAGCCCGTCCGGTGAGAAGGGGGCTATGCTAGCCCTCAGTGCAACTGAAGAAGATGTCTCGGAGCTTTGCTCGCTTCCGGACTTTGAAGGCCGCATTGGTATTGCGGCCAGGAACTCACCAACAAGTTTCACCATATCCGGTGACACGTCGGCTATTGAAGAGGCCAAGTTAGTTCTAGAAGATGAGGGCAAGTTCGCTCGAATCCTGAGGGTTGACAAAGCGTATCACTCGCACCACATGATTCCTTGTACGGAGGGGTATGCGGAATCACTCCGCAAAGCACAATTGACCGCAGGCAAGCCCCGGTCCGGTTGCAAGTGGGTATCATCGGTTGACGTCAGGCATATTATCTCCGGTACCGAGGACTTAGACGCATTCTACTGGTGCCGTAATATGACACAGCCAGTTCAGTTTTCCTCAGCTATCGAGTCTGCACTTGCCACCGCGGATGCTAAATTTACGCTCGCCGTGGAGATCGGGCCCCACAGCGCACTTAAGGGGCCGGTGGAAGATATTTTGAACGCCGCCGAAAGGCCATCCCTGTCCTATGTGCCCGTCTTATTGCGAAATGAAAACGCCATTCAGTGTTTCGCAGCGGCCCTTGGGTCGATCTGGAAGAACACACCTGAAGCTTCTGTTGACCTCCAGGGTTATTACCGAGTAATGGCCCCGAATACAAAACACACCCTCAAACTCGTTAAGGGGCTCCCAGCCTATCAGTGGGACCACAGCCGTACATTCTGGTCCGAATCCCGCAGGTCTAAGGTGGTTCGGACGCGGGCGAATCCAGGTCACCCCATGCTAGGCAATCTGAGTCCTGACTCTACTGAATTGGACTTGATCTGGCAAAACGTCCTTCGTGTATCAGAGTTACCGTGGCTAACGGGGCATCAACTCCAAGGTCAGGTGGTCTTCCCAGCGGCTGGGTACGTAGCTCTGGCGATCGAGGCCGGAGTGCATATCGCAGGCCGGCGTCCAATTGCACTCATCGAGTTACAAGACGTGCGGATCAATAAGGCCATTACCTTTGAGGATGAAAAGACCGGCGTCGAAATTCTCATGTGCGTCCACGTTGAGAATATGGCGAGGGAATATAAGCACGACTCTATAGTTGCTGGCTTTCGCCTGTATTCCTCATCTCGCGACTCTGATACAACTTATTTGATTGCAAGCGGAAAGGTGAAGTTGCTCCTCGGCTCTCGTGATCCAATTCAACAACTTCTACCGTGCCAGGAAGCTGAACCCTCCAGGATGGTGGATGTGGACGAAGATGAATTCTACACAGAATTGAGGAAACTTGGATACCAGTACTCAAACTCCTTCCGAGCCTTGACATCCATGAGACGCAAACTAGGATCCGGCCGTGGTCTTGTTCGCAAGCCAAGCGGGGTGGGCTTGCACATCTCCGAGACGAGACTCCTAGTCCATCCAGGGTTCTTGGACGCTGTATTCCAGGGAATATTTTTAGCTTATTCTTGGCCGGGCGACGGAAGTCTGTGGTCATTGCATGTGCCGACCTCTATCCATCGTTTACAAGTTGATCCGAGTAGTTGTGGGGTCACCGGAGAGACGGAGCTAAGGTTTGACTCCTCAGTCTCCTTAGTTGACCGGGCGGAGAGCAAAACTACAATTTCCGGCGACGTCAATATATATAGTGCTGATGGGAGTCGAGGTATTCTCCAAGTGGAAGGGCTTGGAGTTGTTCCCTTTGGAGCAGCACCGGAAGCCCAGGATACACTGATGTTCTATGACAACATCTACGGCGTTCTCAACCCGGATGGAGAGCTCGCACGAGGCGGAGATCGGGCCCCTGAGCATGAAACTATCCGTGCCTGGGCACTAGAGCGCATCTCCTATTACTATCTTCGGCGGCTAGTGCTCGATATTAAGCCGGAAGAAGAGGCTATGGCCGAGTGGCATAATAGAAAGTTACTCTCATTTGCTCGGCTCGCCGTCCAGATGATGGAAGATGGCAAGCTGCGGTATGGGAAAAAAATATGGAACCACGACACGCCCGAGCTCTTGAACCAAGCTGTAGCCCCTTACGAGGACTTGGTGGAAGTACGGCTCATGCGGGCCGTCGGCGAGAACATGTTACCGTCAGTCCGGGGCGAAACGCATATGCTTCAGCATATGATGAAAGACGGGATGCTGAACCAATTTTACATTGAAGGCCTTGGTATGGAGTCATATACCACGTACCTAACCGAAATTGTTGCACAAATTATGCATCGCTACCCGCACGCGCGAATTATCGAGATCGGTGCCGGCACTGGCGGTGCCACCAAAAGAGTCACCCGTCGGGTCAAGGATTCATTCAAAGACTATACCTTTACAGATATCTCGTCCGGTTTCTTCGAAAACGCGCGCAACTACTTTTCTGAATTTGCAGGTCGCATGACCTTTAAAGTGTTGGACGCTGAGAAGGACGTCCACAGCCAAGGGTTCCAGGATCATACCTACGATATCGCCATCGCATCGTTGGTACTGCATGCAACTCGTGATTTGAACGTTACCCTTAGAAACGTTAGGAAGTTACTGAAACCCGGTGGTTATCTCATCATGCTAGAGGTCACCTCTAATGACATTCTGCGGACATCCTTCACCATGGGCGGTTTGCCGGGTTGGTGGCTCGGCGCCGATAGCGGTCGCACCTGGTCTCCATGTGTTACGGCTCTTGAGTGGCACGAGTTGCTGCTCCAGTCCGGGTTCTCCGGCGTTGAGGCTAGCACACCCGAGGATGACATGCTGCCGCGCCCCTTTGGGGTTCTCCTATCCCGTGCGGTGGACGACCGATTACGCCTTTTGATCGAGCCATCGGCAGACACGTCTCCTGTATCCGATATCAGGGACTTAATCATCGTGACAGGAACTGCCCTTGAAACCATCCGACTATCGCAGGCTGTACTAAGGATTCTAAAAAAGCATTGCAAGTCCATCACCACGGTGAAAACCCTGGATGAGGTTGCAGCGATGAAAACCCCACCGGCTCTGCTCTCGGTGTTAAGCTTAATTGAAGTGGAGCAACCGGTGTTCAAAGAGTTGAGTCCTGCAAGTTTCAAGGGCCTAAAGCATCTTTTCTCTATGGCTCAGAACGTCATATGGGTCACACGAGGTGCCGCCGACACCGAACCGTATGCCAACATTACGATTGGCCTCGGACGTGCGGTCAAGATGGAGATGCCACATATCCGCATGCAATTCATAGACTTTGACGCTGATGCCAAGCTTAACGCTTATATAATTGCTGATGAACTTCTTCGACTACAAGTTTTGGGAAGCGTTGAAAAGGACGGGTGTGACATTCTCTGGAGTCAGGAGATGGAAGTTAGGGTTGACTCGACAGGTCGCATGGTCATCCCCAGGATTAAGCCGAACCACCAGTGGAATAACAGCTACAACTCATCCCGGCGTGACATTTTTGAGGAGGTAAATCCTCATACGGAGCCTGTACGTGTACAGGAGGTAACTTCCTCGGGGTATAGACTGGGCAGGTACACTCTCGCCAATACGAGCGGCTTCAATGTTCATGAAAATATGGTGAACGTGCAGGTTCAATATACCGCGTCGTCACCGGTTCCAATCGGAACAACATCTCTGTACCCAATGATTGGTCTTGACCTAAGTTCGCGTAAACAAGTCATTACCTTGTCAGATACACTAGGCTCGATCGTTCAGGTGGCGAAGCGATCTACAATTCCCTTCGAGGGCAGCAATGCCGGCTCCCCAGAAAGCTTCATTGAAGCAATGTCCGCTTACCTTCTGTCCTATTTCATCATCGACAACGCCGAGAACAACGCGAACATCCTCCTGGTCAACCTCAACCCGGCATTTATAGTGCATTTTAAGGCTCTAGCAGCGAATAAAACTATCAACGTGAGGTCTCTTTCAAGCTCACCAGATTTGACAGGGCTGGATTCTACCTATCTTCACCCTTTGGCAAGCAAGGAGATCATCAGGCAGACTATACTAGGCGAAATCTGTGTGGTTGTCTATGCTGGTAGTAGTGAGTTTGTTAATAGGCTCACTCGCCATCTGCCGAACCCTCCAGGGATCGTAAATGTTCATGCCTTCCAAGCTCGAATGGGCTCTGCTAGTAGGATCGCCGACGCTTATATCAACGTTCTGCACGATTCGGTTAAGGCAGCAACCCAGGTCAAAATCGACGCGCGCTCTTCTATCCAGCTGGCTGAGAGTTTTGTCAAGGTTCCGATGAAGGGAGCAATAATTGACTGGATTACGGCTGACAAGATATCCTTGCCCCTGCCACAACCTGACTCTGTCCCACTTTGCCGTCCCGACCGCACTTATCTCCTTTTCGGTCTAGGTGGTTCCGGTGGCCTGGGCCTATCGTTGGCCGAATGGCTAGTCACTCAAGGCGCGAGATATATAATTCTGACGAGTAGGAATCCCAAGTCCGATCCTGTTTGGGTTGCCAAGCACGCAGCCCAGGGTACCCGTATCGAGCTTATCCCCAACGATGTCACGGACTTCCCTTCACTAGAAGCTCTTGTTACTGAGGTCCGAAGTTCCTGGCCCCCGATTGCTGGTGTTTCTAACGGCGCCATGGTCCTCTATGACACCCCTCTCGATGCCATGACATACGACCAAATGGTGCGGGTTCTCAGCCCCAAGGTAGACGGCACACGGTTTCTAGACAAGCTCTTCCATGACGACCAGCTGGAATTTTTCGTACTTTTTTCGTCTCTTTCGTCCGTGTTTGGAAACAGTGGCCAGGCCAACTACGCGGCGTCCAACATGTACGAGATTGCAGTTTGTTCGCAGCGGCGGCGCCGTGGAGTCGTCGCCTCCGTCATCGATGTTGGCGCCATTATGGGCGTCGGCTACATGGCACGGGAGGTTGGGAGGGACGTGCTGTCCCATTTAGTCGAGGCAGGATATCGCAAGATGTCGGAGCGCGACTTCCATGTCACCTTCGCACATGCCATCCTCGCCGGCCGCATCGGATCCACCCAACCCGAAGAGCTGATCATGGGACTTTACAGCGTGACGCGCAGCGATGATAGGAAGCTTGCCTGGACTAGCAATCCTCGATTCTCACACGTTGTGAAGAGTTCGTCGGGAAAGATCATTGAGGCAGTGGAAGCCCATTCTGGCACCACGCCCCCGAGGCAGCTGCTGAAAAGAGCTAATACAGAGGAGCAAGTGAAAGAAATAATCACAGGTATTGCTTTTTATACAGGAGTAAGGCGGTTGGTTATATAATTATCCGCTGACCTGAGTCTCTAGATTCCGTGCTGCATAAGCTTAGGCTTATCCTGCAGCTCCAGGCGGAAGACCCGGACGACCCACGCCTCCTCCTCGAGCAGACTGCAGATGATCTTGGTGTCGACTCACTCGTTGCCGTTGAGATCCGGTCATGGTTTTTAAAGGAATTAGACGTCTCTATTCCAGTTCTCAAGATCATCGGTGGCGGGACTATGGCTGACCTAGTTGACTACGCGATTGAATCTTTACCTGAGGAGCTTATACCGGCATTTGACAACCCAGTTCCGATTTCAAGTGAGCGTGATAGTGCTGAGACCATGCCTTCTGAAAGGAGCATAGCCTTATCGACGCCTTCGGACAAGTCTGCTTTGAGTACGGTGAACGGCAAAAGTGAGACCAGCTTATCAGAACCCCCCCCACCGAGCCAGACGTCGTCTGTGGCACCAAAAGAAAAGTCCTTAGCCGTTGCCGAAGTAGAGGTAGCCGTAGCCCCGTCCGGCTCGACAACTACCCCCTTAAACTCTAATAAGGCGACATTTATGTCATCTGGCCAAGCTCGTTTCTGGTTTATGAGCCACTTCGTGTCGGACCAGAGCGCTTTCAACGTCACGGGGTCGTTCCGTATTACTGGGGAACTAAACCTCCGCAGTCTGGCTGCTGCGGTGAGGGCCCTAGGCCAAAGACACGAGGCACTCCGAACTTACTTCTTTTACGGCAAGAGCAACATCCCTATGCAAGGAGTCCTCTCGGAGTCTCTACTGCATCTTGAGACAAAGGAAATCAAGGCAGAGGAAGATTTCCACGCCGAGTTTAGGAGATTAGATACACACGTATTTCAATTGGGAAGAGGGGAGACCATCAGAGCCGTCCTGCTTACTCAATCGAGGACTTTGCATCACCTCGTGGTTGCTTACCACCATATCAATATGGATAGTACCAGCCTGGGCGTCATCATGTCAGATTTGATGCAACTCTATGCTGGTGTGGATCTTCCTCCGCCAAGATTGCAGTATACCGACTTTTCGGAGCTACAGAGGCGTCGCCTACTGAACGGTGAGTGGCGGAAGGAGATTGCTTTTTGGCGTAAGGAGTTTGAGGATCTTCCAGAACCCCTGCCTATCTTAAGCGTTTCTTCGGATACTCCCAGACACCGTCCCGCCATAGCTACGTACCGGCAAGTCAAGTTTGAGTTCAGGGTACCAAGCCATTTGGCAAGCAAGGTCCGGCCCCTGTGCCGTAAGATTGCGGTGACTCCGTTCCACTTCTATTGCGCCGTCTTCCAGGTTCTTCTAGCCCGCCTCGGAGGCAACGAGGATGTCTGCATAGGCGTTGCAGATGCTAACCGGAGCGAGCGGAACTCTTTAGAGGCAGTAGGCAACTTTATGACGTTGTTTCCTGTCCGACTACACACACCACTCGCTCAGACGTTTTCTTCCATTGCAAAGGAGACCAAGAAGAAAATACTCATGTCGATGGCCAACTCGGCGGTTACTTTCGACACCATCCTCGACGAGGTCGGTGCGCCACGAAGCCCTGCTCATAGCCCGCTATTCCAGGTCTTTATTGACTACCGCATGACAAATGAAAAAGGTTACCTCGGCAATGCCGAGATTGAAGGAGAGCTGTATAGCCTCAGCGAGACACCTTACGATATCATGCTTGATATAGTGGACAATCCTACTGGTAACGCCTCGATCGGCTTCTTCGTCCAGGAAGGATTATACACTGTGGACAATGCACGAATGATGTCCGAGTGCTACGTTAACCTTATCCGAGAGTTTGCCGACAATACAGACGCCCCGGCAGCCAACCCCCCGATCTTCAACTCTGTCGAGGTTGACAAGGCACTCAAGATGGGACGAGGTGAGCAGCTGTTCTTCTAGTCCCCTTAAGCTGCAGGTATTATTACCCCATACTAACTCAATTATATTAGGACCAGAGACACACTTCTCTGATAACATTATCGTCTCGGATATTGACGAAATCATACTCGCCCAGCCTAACTCCATGGCGCTCAAAGATACTCTCGGCAACACCCTTAGCTACAGGGAGATGAACCTACGGACACATTCGATTGCCAAAGCTCTTAATTCCCTGGGCGTTGGGAGAGGCTCGCGAGTTGGCATATTTCAAGAGCCCACGATAGACTGGATCTGCTCCATGCTTGGCATATGGCGCGTTGGTGCGACTTTCGTTCCACTTGAGCTTGACCAGGGCACTGAGCGCGTTCAAGCCATTATCCAGCATGCGGAACTAGCAGTCATCCTGGTGCACAACAATACAAAGCAAATTTTACAAGGAGTTGGCTATAACAAACCAGAGTCCCTCATCAATTTATCCATCCTGTCATCTTCCGGCGGTATCTTACATGATATGCCAACAACCACGGGACAGGATGAAGCGATGATCCTCTACACTAGCGGATCGACAGGCCTTCCTAAGGTATGAAGAAGGAAACAACAAATAACAAAAGGAGTAGCATTTTCGAGCTAATATTTCACGTACAGGGCATTTCTCTCCCACATAACATAATCCGGGCAACAGTTGGTGGCTACATGGACAGTTGGAAATGGGATCCGCAGATAGTGCTCCAACACACCGCTTTAAGTTTTGACCACTCTTGGCAAGAGGCTCTTATCGGCCTTGTCAGCAAGGGTAGCGTTGTTGTTACCCCCCGCCCAGCCCGTAAAGATCCAGTCGCCATAATAAACATCATTGCGACCGAGGGGATCACAATGACCACTGCAGTACCCTCACAAAGCACCTCTTGGTTACAATACGGGGGACTTGACAAGCTTCGAGTCTCTAACCTGGCCTGGTTAATTTCAGGGGGAGAATCTATGGGATTTCCTTTGATCGAGCTCTTTCAGAAGCTCGACAAACCAGGTTTACGGTTGTTGAACATGTACGGACCTGCTGAAGTTATGGTTCCAACAATGTGCGAGATCGCCTACCGTAACACAACGGCCGCCGACATGCCTCTCCCCGTCGGTCCTGTGCGGCCAAACTATATCGCATACGTCGTAGATAACCAGGACCACCCTGTCCCGGCAGGCGTACCGGGCGAACTGATCGTGGGGGGTGCCGGCGTCGGTTTAGGGTACATCAACGACCTCGTGCTGACAG
>Ga0164242_10001678_pt1 | contig 26229 bp, 24 predicted proteins | sample OricomgcompostMG_FD_108783 | JGI IMG/M metagenome (GOLD analysis project Ga0164242, IMG submission 108783) | Miracle-Growth compost microbial communities from Emeryville, California, USA - Original compost - Miracle growth compost (MG) ...
GAATTCGTGCGCATTCGCGGCGCGCGCGGCGGCGACGATTTCCTCGCGCGTCGCATCCGGTTTGCCGTAGGCGATGTTGTCGGCGATGGTGCCGAAGAACAGGAAGGGTTCCTGCAGCACGAGACCGATGTTACGGCGGTATTCGGCGATCGGAATCGAACGCACGTCGACGCCGTCGACCGTGATCGCGCCCTGCGACACGTCGTAGAAACGGCAGATCAGGTTGACCAGCGTGCTCTTGCCGGAACCGCTGTGGCCGACCAGGCCGATCATTTCGCCCGGGCGGATGTGCAGGTCGAGGCCGCGGATCACGGCGCGGTTGCCGTAGCGGAAGCTGATGTTGCCGACCGCGATTTCGCCCTGCACCTGGCCCAGATGGACCGGATTGGCGGCTTCCGGCACCGAGGATACGTGGTCGAGGATGTCGAAGATGCGCTTGGCGCCGGTGGCGGCCTTCTGCGTGAAGGAGACGATGCGGCTCATCGAATCGAGCCGCGTGTAGAAGCGGCTGATGTAGGCGAGAAAGGCGGTCAGCACGCCGACCGTGATCTGGTCGCGGGATACCTGCCAGATGCCGAACGCCCACACGATCAGCAGGCCGATCTCGGTCAGGAAGGTGACGGTCGGCGAGAACAGCGACCACACGCGGTTGACGCGGTCGTTGACCAGCAGGTTGTGCGCATTGGCTTCGCGGAAGCGCGCCGCCTCGCGCTTCTCCTGCGCGAAAGCCTTGACCACGCGGATGCCGGGGATCGTGTCGGCCAGTACGTTGGTGACCTGCGACCAGATGCGGTCGATCTTTTCAAAGCCGTTGCGCAGCCGGTCGCGCACGACGTGGATCATCCACGCGATGAAGGGCAGCGGCAGCAGCGTGACCAGCGCCAGCCAGGGATTGATCGAGATCAGGATGCCGGCGGTCATCAGCATCATCAGCACGTCGGTGGCGAAATCCAGCAGGTGCAGCGACAGGAACACGCAAATGCGGTCGGTCTCGGAACCGATGCGCGTCATCAGGTCGCCGGTGCGCTTGCCGCCGAAGTATTCGAGCGACAGCTGCAGCAGGTGCTCGTAGGCGGCGGTGCGCAGGTCAGCGCCGATGCGTTCCGACACCAACGCGAGGATGTAGGTGCGCGCCCAGCCCAACCCCCAGGCCAGCAGCGCGGAGACGAACAGACCGCCGAGGTACAGGCCGACCAGGTGACCGTCGATCGGCTTGCCGTCCTGGTAGGGAATCAGCACGTCGTCCATCAGCGGCAGAGTCAGATACGGCGGCACCAGCGTGGCGGCGGTCGCAGCCAGCGTCAGCAGGAAACCCCAGATCAGCTGGCCCTTGTACGGACGGGCAAAGCGCCACAGGCGGAACAGCGCGGCGGTGGACGGCGGCTGGTTTTCCGCGTCGTCGGCATCGGCCTCGTCGTCGTCCGGCTCCTCCGCCGCGGGCGCCGCCTGCCCATCCCGCGCATCGCGCGCCTCGAACGCGGCGATCAGGCGCAGCGCGGCGGGATTGCGGCCCAGCGTGTAGCGCCAGAACGCCAGCCGCGCGTGCGCATCGTGCAATTCCAGCGCGCCGACGCCGGCGTGATCGTGATGCCGCAGGACCAGGCCAGCGCCGAGCGACCACGCCTGCCAGGCCGCGTCCCCGGACTGCCGCGCCAGCAGCCGGCGGTCGGTCAGGACCAGCACGCCGGGTACGAAGCGCAGGGCGGCGTCGAGATCGAGTTCCAGCTGGGCGAGCACGGTCTCGCCCTCGCCCAGTTCGGCGCGGGAATCCTGCCATGCGGCCGGCAAGGAAGGTGGAAAGGCGGTTGTCATCACTGCTGCACGGCGCGGCACGCGTCGTCACGAGTCAAAAAAAGGAGCGGCGTCTTGTCTGGCCGCAAGTATATCCAAAGGCCCTCCGCTTGTTTGCTAGTATTCGCCCCCGCAGCCGAAAAATATCCGCCGGGACGTAAACCAGGAAGGCGCCGCCTGCGTTATTGATGGATTTCGTTGCCGAATTTCCGCCTTGCCATCCTTTTCCGTACACAATGCATAACAAGACCATCGAGATCCTCGATGTGACGAGTCTGAGGGGACCGAACATCTGGACCTATCGCCCGGCGCTGGAGGCGCTGGTCGACATCGGCGAGCTGGAAGACGCGCCGTCCAACACCATCCCCGGTTTCTACGAACGCCTCGTCGCATTCCTCCCCGGCCTGATCGAGCACCACTGCGGCGTCGGCGAACGCGGCGGCTTCCTGCTGCGCCTGCGCGAAGGCACCTGGCCGGCGCACATCATGGAACACGTGATGATCGAGCTGCAGAACCTGGCCGGCATGCAGGGCAACTTCGGCAAGGCGCGCGAAACGTCCAGGCGCGGCGTCTACAAGCTGGTGGTGCGCTCGCGGCACGAGGAAGTCAGCCGCGCCGCGCTGGTCGCCGCGCGCGACCTGGTGATGGCTGCCATCAAGGACCGTCCGTTCGACGTGGCGGCAACGGTCGATCGCCTGCGCGCCATCCACGAATCGGTCGCGCTCGGCCCCAGCACCGCCTGCATCGTCGAGGCGGCTACCGAGCGCGGCATCCCGTCCATCCGCCTGTCCGACGGCAACCTGGTGCAGCTCGGCTACGGCGCGCGCCAGCGCCGTGTATGGACCGCCGAAACCGACCAGACCAGCGCGATCGCCGAAAGCATCGCCGGCGACAAGGAGCTGACCAAGCGCCTGCTCGCCTCCTGCGGCGTGCCGGTGCCGGAAGGCCGCGTGGTCGACAGCCCGGCCGACGCCTGGGACGCGGCGCAGGACATCGGCCTGCCGGTCGTCGTCAAGCCGTCCGACGGCAATCACGGCCGCGGCGTCTCCACCAACCTCGCCACACAGGCCGAAGTGGCGGCGGCCTACGAACTGGCCGACCGCGAAGGCAGCGAAGTCATCGTCGAACGCTTCGTGCGCGGCCACGAACACCGGCTGCTGGTGGTCGGCGGCAAGCTGGTCGCCGCCGCCCGCGGCGAGACCGCCACCATCGTAGGCGACGGCAAGTCCAGCGTGGCCGAACTCATCAACAGCCAGATCAACAGCGACCCGCGCCGCGGCGCCGGCGAGGAATTCCCGCTCAACCTGCTGCTGATCGACGAGGCCGACGACCCCGGCGTCGTGCTGCTCGAACTGTCGCGCCAGGGCTATACGCCGGAATCCGTGCCGCCGGCCGGCAAGGAAGTGCTGGTGCAGCGCCACGGCAACGTCGCCTTCGACGTCACCGACGACGTGCACCCGAGCGTGGCCGCGGCGGCTTCGCTGGCGGCGCGCATCGTCGGCCTCGACATCGCCGGCATCGACCTGGTCGCGGAAGACATTTCCCGGCCGCTGGCCGAACAGGACGGCGCCATCGTCGAAGTCAACGCCGGCCCCGGCCTGCTGATGCACCTGAAACCTTCCAACGGCCCCGGCCGCCCGGTCGGCAGCGCGATCGTCGACCACCTGTTCGCCGGGCACGAAGGCGCCCGCATTCCGATCGTCGGCGTGACCGGCTCGCGCGGCACCACGCTCGCCGCGCGCCTGATCGCTTGGCTGCTGCACCTGAACGGCAGCTACGTCGGCCTGGCCCATCGCGACGGCCTGTTCCTGCACGAGCGCAAGCTGCCGCGCCGCGATGGCGCGAGCTGGGATGCCGCGCGCCAGGTGCTGATGAACCGCATGGTCGAGGCCGCCGTATTCGAAAGCAGCGCCGCCGCCATCCTGCAGGACGGCCTCGCCTACGACCGCTGCCGGGTCGGCGTGGTGACCGGCATCGACGCCGACGACACGCTGCCCGCCCGCGACATCAACGACGCCGACCAGATGGCCAGGGTCCTGCGCACGCAGGTGGACGTGGTGCTGCCGGACGGCGTGGCGGTGCTGAACGCCGCCGATGCGCGCGTAGCGGATATGGCGTCGCTGTGCGACGGCGCGGTAATGTTCTTCGCGCTGACGCCCGACGAGCCCGTCCTCGTCGCGCATCGCGGCGGGAACGGCCGCGTCGTGTTCCTGCGCGACGGACAGATCGTGCTGGCTGCCGACAGCGAGGAAACGGTGGCCGGCGAACTCGGCGCGATCGGTTACGCCGATGCGCAACGCGAGCCGCACGCCGTCGCAGCGCTGCTGGCCGCCGTCGCCGCCGCCTGGGCGCTCGGCATGAAGGCGGACCTGATCCGCGTCGGCATCGAATCCTTCGCGGGCGCCGCAACGCGCTGAATGCACTGAATGCACTGAGCGCCTGCACACGGCAGGCAAGGGAATGACGACAACGGCGCGTCCATGCAACGCGCCGGCAAGACAACACGGCATGACGACGTCCTGCCGCAAAGGAAAAGCAGAATGGAAATCTCACGCGTCCGCGCGCTGCGCGGACCCAATCTCTGGAGCCGGCACACCTCGCTCGAAGCCGTGGTCTCCTGCAATCCGTCGGAACATGACATCGCCGGCATGGTCGGTTTCGAAGACCGCGTGCGCGCGCGCTTCCCGGAAATCAAGATCCTCGACGCCGCGCGCGGCGACGCCTGCATTTCGATCGCGCACGTGCTGGAAGCGGCCGCGCTGGGCCTGCAGGCGCAGGCCGGCTGTCCGGTCACCTTCAGCCGCACAGTGCGCACCATCGAACCGGGCATCTTCCAGGTCGTGGTCGAATACACGGAAGAAGCGGTCGGCCGCCTCGCCTTCGAGCTGGCGCAGGCGCTGTGCGGCGCTGCGGCCGACGACACGCCGTTCGAGCTGGCGGCCGCGCTGGCGCGTCTGAAGGAGCTGGACGAGGACGTGCGCCTCGGACCAAGCACCGGCGCCATCGTCGACGCCGCCGTCGCGCGCGGCATCCCGTATCGCCGCATGACCGAAGGCAGCATGGTGCAGTTCGGCTGGGGCAGCAAGCAGCGCCGCATCCAGGCGGCCGAAACCGGTTTCACCAGCGCCATCGCCGAATCGATCGCGCAGGACAAGGAAATGACCAAGATGCTGCTGGCCGCCGCCGGCGTGCCGGTGCCGGACGGCCGTTCCGTCTGCACCGCCGAGGACGCGTGGCAAGCCGCACAGGAAATCGGCGCGCCGGTCGTCATCAAGCCGCGCGACGGCAACCAGGGCAAGGGCGTAGCCGTCAACATGAAGACGGAAGACGAAGTGAAGACCGCTTTCGCCGCCGCCTACCGCATCTGCGAGGACGTGGTGGTGGAACGCTATCTGCCGGGCCAGGACTACCGTCTGCTGGTGGTCGGCAAGCAGCTGGTCGCCGCCGCGCGCCGCGCGCCGCCGGAAGTGATCGGCGACGGCATCCATACCATCGCGCAGTTGATCGAACAAGTGAATCTCGATCCGCTGCGCGGCGACGGCCACGCGACGCCGCTGACCAAGATCCGCGTCGACAACATCACGCTGGCCACGCTCGCCAAGCAGCATTACACGATCGACAGCGTGCCGCCCAAGGGCGTGCCGGTCGTGCTGCGCAACAACGCGAACCTCTCGACCGGCGGCACCGCCACCGACGTCACCGACGACGTGCATCCGCAGTTGGCCGCGCGCGTGGTCGAGGCGGCGCAGATGATCGGCCTCGACATCTGCGGCGTCGACCTGGTCTGCGAGAACGTGATCCAGACGCTGGAAGAGCAAGGCGGCGGCGTGGTCGAGGTCAACGCCGCGCCCGGCCTGCGCATGCACATCAAACCGTCGTTCGGCAAGGGCCGTCCGGTCGGCGAAGCGATCGTCTCGACCATGTTCCCCGAAGGCGACGACGGCCGCATCCCGGTCGTGGCCGTCGCCGGCACCAACGGCAAGACGACCACCGTGCGCCTGATCGCGCACATCCTCGCCGCCAACCGCTACCGCGTCGGCATGACCACCACCGACGGCGTCTACATCCAGAACGAACGCATCGACACCGGCGACTGCAGCGGCCCGCGCAGCGCCCGCAACGTGCTGCAGCATCCGGACGTCGATGCCGCCGTGTTCGAGACCGCGCGCGGCGGCATTCTGCGCGAAGGCATCGGCTTCGACCGCTGCAACGTCGCGGTCGTCACCAACATCGGCGTCGGCGATCACCTCGGCCTGAACTACATCTCCACCGTCGAGGATCTCGCCGTCGTCAAGCGCGTGATCGTGCAGAACGTCGCGCCGGCCGGCATGGCCGTGCTGAACGCGGCCGATCCGATGGTCGCCAACATGGCGGCCAGCTGCACCGGCAGCGGCATCGTGTTCTTCGCCAAGGACGTGCACCAGCCCGTGCTCGCCACCCATCGCGCGCAGGGCAAGCGCGCCCTCTATCTGGACGGCAAGGACATCGTCGCCGCCGAAGGCGAGACCGAACACCGCATTCCGCTGTCCGGCATTCCGATCACGCACGACGGCGCGATCGGCTTCCAGGTCGAAAACGCGATGGCCGCCATCGGCGCCGTGTGGGCGCTGGGACTGGATTGGGAGGTTGTGCGCGCGGGCCTGCGCAGCTTCGAGAACGACGCCAGCACCACGCCGGGCCGCTTCAACCTCTTCAAGCATCGCGGCGCCACCGTGATCGCCGACTACGGCCACAACCCGGACGCGATCCAGGCGCTCGCCGCCGCCGTCGAGGCCATGCCGGCCAGGCGCCGCATGGTCGTCATCAGCGGCGCCGGCGACCGCCGCGACGAAGACATCGTCCGCCAGACCGAGATCCTCGGCGACGCCTTCGACGACGTGATCCTGTACGAAGACCAGTGCCAGCGCGGCCGCCGGGACGGCGAAGTGGTCGCGCTGCTGCGCAGCGGTCTCGCCCAGGCGAAACGCACGCAATCGATCAAGGAAATCCGCGGCGAATTCCTGGCCATCGATACTGCGCTGGAGGCGCTGCAGCCGGACGACCTGTGCCTGATCCTGGTGGATCAGGTGGAGGAGGCGCTGGCGCATATTGCATCGCGCGTTGCGGCGTAAATCCCGGTATTAAAAAAGGGATCAGGACAAACCTGATCCCTTTTTTTCGGCTAGCGCCTGTGCCACACGGCCGATTAAATGCGCTCCGGTGGAGCGGGTGGCGCTTCCGGCGGCGAATGCTCGGGTACGACTTCCGGATCACGCGGACCGGGTGGAATGGTAGGATCATGTTCCGGCGGAGAAATCTCTGGTTCAGGCCTTTCGAAAGGGATGATTTCAGGCTGCGGCTGAGGGATCACCGGAATTTCCGGCGGGAAGGGTTGTGGCGTGGACATCGGCGTTTCCTCTCGGGCGTTTGCACATGGGAATAAGGTGACCGGAGGCATCGATGCAGGTTCCCTTGAGTGGGATGGGAATTGGCATGCGTAACTAGACTGACTGCAGGAGCGGGCGGAAGAGCTCGCTACGCGACGTTTCGCCACCCTTCATTTGCTGCTGGACGAATCCACATGTGAACAACGATGGCCATTTCGTCCCAAGACGAGGGATTGCACGCTGAGTCCCAGCTCGACGGCTGCATCGGTGCAGCGGCGTATGGAGCGAAGTTGCAGAACGTGGCGCTTTGAAAGCAACGCGTAATCCAGGCGATAGCACTCCGAAGCAAGCTTTCATCGCCGCGCACATAGCAAAAAGCCGGCATATGCACGCCGGCTTTTTATCGATCGGCCTGACACCGATTCATATTAGAAGTTATAGCGTATGCCGAGCGAAGCGATGTTGGCCTTCGCGTGCGCGCCGTCTTCTTTCTCGATCTTGCCGAAATCGTCGTATTCAGCCACCACGGACAAGTTCTTGCTGAAATGATAGGCCGCGCCTAAGCCAAGCAGGGCGGACGTATTGTTTTTCGTATATGAGCCGGATCCGCTGCCGTCGTAGAACGACCAATCCACTTTCACACGATTGGCCGATATGCCGGCTTTCGCGTATAAGCTGAATTGATCGTTGAGCGGTAAGGTACCTACAGCGGCGAAATAGATCGCCTGACTTTTTGCCTGCAGTGATTCGTCGATGTAGCCCATATCGATCTTTCCAAAATCGACGTAACCGGCTTCCAGTCCGAAGTATTGGTTGAAGTCATAGCCACCGTACAGCTTGTACGCAGTATGGCCCTTCGTGGTAGATCCATAGTAGTCGCTCGATACTTTCACATCGGCGTGACCGACATCCGCACCGATATAGCCACCCTCCGCATGCGCAGCGAACGGCAGGGAAAACGCTGCGCCGACTGCCAGTGCCAAAAATGCTTGTTTCATTATTGTTTTCTTTCAGATAGAGATGATGAAGGATCGGGTTCGCAAACCCGCTGACATCGTATCTGCGGCAACGTGGCGTCGCCATCCCAGGAATATGGGAGAAAGTGTTAATTCCGCCGCAGGAAGAGACGGCAAATGCACGACGACAAAAGGAAGGGGATGGCAGTAAGCGTGGCGCGGCTGGCGGGGATCGAACCCACGACCCTTGGCTTCGGAGGCCAATACTCTATCCACTGAGCTACAGCCGCGCGGGGGGACGACGGAAGGCCTGAAGGATACCGTTTTTCCTGTTTCCCGTCCACGCCGTCCTTTCCATCCCCTGCGGACGGCTTTGTGTCTATAATCAGCCAAAATCCGGCGAGGCCGGCCGGCAAGCCGGCTCACCGCATGCATGGAGACGCATGCGGCATTCTGCGAGTTGACAAGATCCGTAGAGGAAACAATGAACGACGCGCACAACGAGCAGTCCGGCATCCGGACACCCCGGCAGCTCATTCTTCTCATCCTTGCCGCCTTTCTCGTTCCCATCATCGGCATCACGCTGCTGGTCCAGTTCGTGACCAACGCGCCGCGGGAAAGCGCGGGGGCGGACAATTCGCCTGCGGCGATCGCACAGCGCATCCGGCCGGTGGCCGACGAAGGCTACACCTTCAAGGACGCGAACGCGCCGAAAGTGCTGAAAACCGGGAAGGAGGTGTTCCAGTCGACCTGCTTCGCCTGCCATGCCACCGGCGCGGCCGGGGCGCCGAAGGTCGGCGATGCCGCTGCCTGGAAGGCGCGCATCGCGCAAGGCTACGAAACGCTGCTCCAGCACGCGCTGCACGGACTGCGCGCGATGCCGCCGAAGGGCGGCAACAGCGATCTGGACGATGTGGAAGTCGCGCGCGCGGTGGCCTGGATGGCGGACCAGGCCGGCGCCAAGTTTCCTGAGCCCGCTGCGCCGGCAGCCGCTACGCCCAACGCAGCTGCGGTCCACTAGCAGACCGCGGCCGGCATCACGCCGTCACGACGGATTTTCTTCTGGAGCGACGCGCCGCTGGCGCTTCTGCCGCATTTTTTCCCGCACGTAGAAACCGGCTGCGGTGCCGGCTGCGCCGAGCAGCAGCACCCTGCGCCACCGGATGTGCGGCAAGCTGCTCCGCTTCAGCAAGGAATAGCCGGTGGCCAGCACCGGCAGTAGCTTCTGGAGCCGGCCGGACGACAGGTTTTGCGGATGAAACAGGTTGGTCAGGTTCGCCAGCGCGGAGCCGGCGCCCAGCCCGGCAAGGCCGGCGGCCGTCTTGGCAATCGCCTGCACGCCGAGGCGAGAACGCACTCCCTCCTTCGAATGATCGATCGCCAGGCGATAGGCGCGGCACTGCAGGATCAGCCGCTGCTTGCGCTGTTCCAGCGTTTCGTGCGCGGATAGGGGTTCTCTCATGCGCGGGCTCCGGTTACAGCAACGCGTCCTGATCGTTGCGCAGCTCCTCCATCGTCGCCGGCATCGACAGCGCGCCCTTGCTGATCATCGAACGGATGTAGAAAAGAATGGCGGCGGCGATCACGGTGCAGCCCAAGGCGACGATCAACAGGATCTTCCAGCCCAGCGCGTCCCAGGAAACGAACACCAGCAGGGCCGTCCAGTAGCCGACGGCAAAGAAGGCGACAATCACGCCCAGCGCGAACAGCGCGGCCATCTTCAGCAGGTTGGCGCGGATCAGGGCCAGTTCGACCGCGGCCAGCTCGATGCGGCTGGTGATCAGACCAAACAGGTTCCTCGCGATGCCGGCAAGGCCGCCGAGCAGGCCGGGGTGGGCGTTTTGCGTCTCCATGTCCGGTCCCGCCGCCTACCTGCGCGAGATCAGCATGCCGAGCACCAGACCGACGCCGGCCGAAATTGCCACCGCGCGCCACGGATTCTCGTGCACATAGTCGTCGGTCTTCTCGGCCAGCTCCTTGCCCGTTTCCAGTGCGGCGGTCTGCACCTCCTGCGCTTTGACGAGGGCGGAATCCAGCATCTGCAGGCCGCGCGCGCGCAACTCCTCGGCCTTTTCGCCGGTCGCCGTGGTCGCTTCACGGAACAGATCCTGCGCGTCCTTGACGAGGGTTTTCATGTCGGTCCGCGCGGTTTTCAAGGTATTTACTTTCATGTGACGCCCCTTTTTCGATTCAAGTAAGACCGGAAGACCGGACTTTCCGGCAAGGACAGGCAAGCCGCCCTTGCGCCGCCCGTGATTATTGTCCGGCTGCAAGCATGCCGCGGTGGCAGCGGCATGTCAGGTCGTTAACGTTGTATCACATTCATATTTTGCGAAACAAGCGTTACCGAACATTCATAGCCGATTTACGGATGGGCTTACAGTCCCGGCGTGCAGTCGGCGCAGTGTTCGAGCGGTTCGACGTGGCGCACCAGCTTTTCCTTCAGCTCGCGCAGCGCGGTGCGTACGCCCTCTTCCACCACCGGGTGATAGAACGGCATCTCCAGCATCTGCCCGACCGTCATGCCGTTCTGGCAGGCCCAGGCAAGCAGGTGGGCGAGATGTTCGGCGCGCGGCCCGATCATCTCGGCGCCCAGGAAGCGATGCGAGCCGTGTTCGCCGTAGACCTTGAGCAGGCCGCGGTTCTGCAGCATCACGCGGCTGCGGCCCTGTTTCTCGAAGGAGACGGCGCCGGCTTCGTAGCGGCTTTCGGCCAGCGAGCGGCTGACTTGCCCGACCGTCGCGATCTGCGGGTCGGTGAAGGTGATGCTCAGCGCCGCGCGGCGCGTGCCGGCCGTCACCTGCGGAAAGCGCGCGGCGTTCTCGCCGGCGATGCGGCCTTCGTCGACGGCCTCATGCTGCAGCAGCCGCTCTTCGGCGACGTCGCCGGCAATGAAGACCGGACTGTCGCCGCATTGCATGGTGTGCGGGTCGTGGATCGGCACGCCGTGCCGGTTGAGGCGCAGTCCGCTGTGTTCCAGCCCCAGCCCCGCGACGTTCGGCGCGCGGCCGACGGCAGCCAGGACGAACTGGTAGCTGTCGCTGCGCTCGCCGCCGTCGGCGTCGCGCGAGACCAGCGAGACGCCGTCATTGGTGCGCCGGGCGGCGACAATGTCGGTGTCCAGGCGCAGATCCAGTTCGCTGCCGAGACAGGCGCGCGCCGCCGCGGTGACCTCCGCGTCCTGCAGCTGCGCGAGACGGCCGCTGCGCCCGAACAGCCTCACCCGCACGCCGAGGCGCGACAGCGCCTGCCCCAGTTCGAGCCCGATGGCGCCGGTGCCTACCACCGCCACCGAGTCCGGCAGCGCATCCCAATCGAACACGTCGTCGTTGACCACCAGGCGGTCGCCCAGCCCACGCAGGTTCTCGGGGATGACCGGGCGCGAGCCGGTGGCGATGACGATGCGCTCGGCATGGACCTGCGCGTCGTCGCCGATCTGCAGCAGGCCGGGAGCAAGAAAACGCGCGTGCCCGATCAGCCGCGCATCCGGATCGATGCGCTCCATGCCATCGACGACGAAGCGGACGAAGCGGTCACGTTCGGCGCGCACCCTGTCCATGACGGCGCGACCGTCCACGTTGAGCGGTCCGGCATGCACGCCGAAGGCGCTCGCGGCGCGGACCGCGTGCGCCGCATCGGCGGCCGAGATCAGCAGCTTGCTCGGCATGCAGCCGACGCGCGCGCAGGTGGTGCCGTACGGACCGCTTTCGATGATCACGGCGCGCTTGCCGTGCGCCTGTGCCGCGCGCAAGGCCGTGATGCCGGCGCTGCCTGCGCCGATGATGGCGATGTCGAATGTCAGTGTCTGCATGAAGTCTCCGGCATGCCCGCTGCCGCTGGTGGTTCAGGCCGTTCCGCGCATGCCGCCGGACGGAGGATCGTCCGGCACGCCGCATGCGCGGGGCGTTCATTTTTCCGTCAGGCCGCTGTCGCGCAAGCGGTACCAGAGCAGGCCGAGCCATTCGTGGCCCGCATAGGCGCTCAGGCGCAGCCAGCGGCTGTCAGGAAAGAGATCGGCCCAGGTGCCGGGATCGGCGCTGTTGAAGAGCGTCGGCGCGGCAATCACCGTCAGGCCGGCGCGGCGAAAGGCGTCCTTCGCCCTTTCCATGTGCATCGCGTCCGTCACCAGCAGAATGCGCTGCATGCCGGCCTTGCGCAATATCGCGGCCGAACGGCGCGCGTTCTCCGCAGTGTCGTTGGAATCTTCCTCCAGCCAGCGCACCGGCACGACGAAATCCTGTTGCAGCGCCTGCGCCATGATCGCCGCCTCCGAGGAGGCGGAACCGTCCGGGCTGCCGCCGCTCGCCAGGATAGGCAGCCCCGTCTCGCGCTGCAGCTTGGCCGCGTAACGCAATCGCTGCAGCGCGATCAGGCTGGGAATATCCTGGCCGCCGTATTCGGGCGCATGCCGGATGCGGCCAGCGCCGAGCACGACGATCGCCTGTGCGCCGGCCGCATCGGGCGCCGCCAGCGGCGGATTCAACGCTTCCAGCGGCGCGACCAGCAGCATCGCGCCGGGCCGCGTGCTCAACAGCGTCAACAGGACCAGCGCGATGGCCGAGAGCATCGCTCCCAGGCGCGGCCAGCGGGCGCGCACCAGCAGGCCCAGCGCGCACAGCAGGATCAGGTCGAAGGGCGGCAGCAGCAAGGCGCTCACCGCGGTATGCAATAGCCAGCCGGTGTTCATCGGGACCTTTTGTTCATTTCATCGTATTCGTCAGGAACCGCGACGCGGCCCGTCAACATGCATGTGCGTTCATTCGCTCCTCTGCGGCTCCGCGATCGAGCGCAATTGAAAGCGGCCGTCGTCGTCGAACAGCCAGGTTTCCACCAACTCTATCCGCCCATGGCGCAGCAGGAAAGTGGCCGGCTTCGGAAACGGCGCGGCCGCGCAGGCTGGACAAGGCCGTACGCTCGGTGACACGATCGTGGTTCGAACGCAGGATCTCGCTGTGCAGCAGCCGGCCCTCGGCATAGACCGCGTAACGGATCACCACGACCGAACGCAGCAGCGGCTGCGGGCGGCCGATGAAGACGCTGCCCGGCGTGACCCGCACAATGCGCTCGGCCAGCGCTGCCTTGTATTCGTCCACCGAACGCGCGGTCGAGGTGCCGTTCGCGGTGGTCGTGGTGCGGTTGGCCAGGCGCGCCGCCAGGGCAGCGCGTTCGGACGGACTGCTGCAGCCGGACAGGACCATCAGCGCGAGCGCGGCGGCAAGGGCGAGGCAGGTTCTGGACATGGCGGACCGGGAAGTCGGAGGAAGGTTGGAGTACGGCCGTCCGCAGAGGTTTCTCGCCTCAATCGAAATGGCCGTTGCGCCAGAACCGGTCGGTGGCCGCCACCAGCGCGGCGGCCGTGCCGGGCTCCAGCGCCGCATGGCCGGCGTCGGGAATCATCTGCAGGCGCGAACCGGGCCAGGCCCGATGCAGCCGGTGGGCGGACGCCGGCGGACACACCATGTCGTAGCGCCCCTGCACGATCATGGCCGGCAGGTGCGCGATGCGGCCGACGTCGCGTATCAGCTGATCTTCCTCGAGGAAGCCGCGGTGCAGGAAATAATGCGCCTCCAGGCGGCCAATGCCGATCGCGACCACGTCGGCGTCGGCCGGCGCGGCTTCCGGCTGCGGACGCAGGAAGGAGCAGCGGCCCTCGTAGCGGCTCCAGTCGCGCGCGGCCTGAAGCGACGTGCCTGCATCGTCGCTGAACAGGCGGCGTGCATAGGCCTGCAGCAGGTCGTCCCGCTCCTGCGGCGGCAGCGGCGCGACGAAATCCTCGTACGCCTCGGGAAAGAAGCGGCGCATGCCGTGCAGGAACCAGTCTAGTTCGGGCGCGGTGAACAGGAAAACGCCACGCAGCACGAAGCCGAGGCAGGCGTGCGGATGCGCCTGTCCGTAGGCGAGCGCGAGCGTCGCGCCCCACGAGCCGCCGAACACCAGCCATTGCGCGACACCGAGCGTGCGCCGCAGCGTTTCGATGTCTTCCACCAACAGCGGTGTGGTGTTGTCGCGGATTTCGCCCAGCGGCGTGGAACGTCCGGCGCCGCGCTGGTCGAACAGGATGATGCGGTATGCATCGGGATCGAAGAACTGGCGATGCTTGGGAGACAGCCCGCCGCCCGGTCCACCGTGCAGAAACAGCACCGGCATGCCGGCGTGATTGCCGCATTCCTCCCAGTACAGCGTATGCAGCGCATCGACCTGCAGCATGCCGCTGCGGGTCGGCTGCAGCGGCGGGAACAGGAAGGGTTGCGCAACTGAATCGTCCATGTCGGCCTCGCTACGAGATGCGCGATGCAGCCCGATGGCACGACATCGCATACAATGGAGACGGATTTTTCCACTGCGGCGCGCCTGCTTAGGCCGCCCGTCTTTCTCGCGAACCCATCCGGTTCGCCGATCTCTCATCCGCATGATCGCACAACCCGGTGTCGCCACACACCACTGCGACATCGCGCACAAAACTGGAGGTGAAACATGCAATCCTTGCAGGACTGGCTTTCGTTCTGGCCATCGATGGAAGAATGGCTGACCGCCTTGCTGGCCGCCGTCGCCAGCTTCGTCGTGCTCGACCTCGGCGTGCGCTTTCTCACGCGCCGCATCACCGCGCTCTCGCTGCGCACCAAGGGCCGCATCGACGACGTGATCGCCGCAGCGCTGGCCGATACCAAGCGCTTCCTGATCTTGCTGCTGTCCATGCTGATCGGCCTGCGCATGCTCGACCTGACGGACAAGGCCGAAACGCGGCTGTCGCAGGCGTTGATCGTGGTGGTCGGCGTGCAGGTCGCGATCTGGCTCAATCGCGCCATCAACACCTGGATGGAAAAGGTCGTCGATCCCAATACCGACCCGGCTCTGCGCAACCGCGCGACCACCACGACCATGGTGTTCCTGCTGCGCGTCGCGGTGATGCTGACGGTGCTGCTGATGGTGCTCGACAACCTCGGCGTCAACATCACCGCCTTCGTCGCCAGCCTAGGCATCGGCGGCGTCGCCATCGCGCTGGCGCTGCAGACGGTGCTGAGCGACCTGTTCGCCTCGCTGTCTATCGGGCTCGACAAGCCTTTCGAGATCGGTGACTTCATCATCTTCGACGACCTGATGGGCACGGTCGAATACATCGGCGTCAAGACCACGCGGCTGCGCAGCCTCAGCGGCGAACAGCTGATCCGCTCCAACACCGAGCTGCTGAAATCGGCCATCCACAACTACAAGCGCATGTCCGAACGGCGCGTAGTCTTTTCGTTCAGCGTCCGCTACGAAACACCGATCGACCAGGTCGCGCAGCTCGGCGGCGTGGTGCGCGACATCATCACCGCGCAGGCGCAGACGCGCTTCGACCGCGCGCATTTCCTCAAGTTCGGCGCCAGCAGCCTGGACTTCGAGGTTGTGTACTACGTGCTGAGTCCGGACTACAACGTCTACATGGACATCCAGCAGGCGATCAACCTGGAACTGATGCGGGCCTGCGCCGCGCGCGGCGTTTCCTTTGCGATCCCGTCCTCCATCATGCAGGTCGCCTCCGAAATCCGCCTCGCGCCGCCCGCGCCGGTCCGCCCGCCGGCACGCGAAGCAAGGGTGCCGACGGCCTGAGTTTGCGCGGCGGCGCCGGAAACCGGCCGGCGGATGGGAAGCCGAGATGGACGAAATTTCGGTGACAAATCCTTTTATTTGCTCTATACTTCGCCCCCTTCAGGCATGTTGGTCGACGCCAACAGCGCATGACTGGGCAGGTCCGCCGCAAGCAAGCGGGTGCTTAGCTCAGTTGGTAGAGCGGCGCCCTTACAAGGCGTAGGTCGGGAGTTCGAGCCTCTCAGCACCCACCACCGGTCATGTACCGCCTGAAACGATCAAGCAGTTGGAGTGGTAGTTCAGTTGGTCAGAATACCGGCCTGTCACGCCGGGGGTCGCGGGTTCGAGCCCCGTCCACTCCGCCATATCAAAATGCCCGCGCAAGCGGGCATTTCCTTTTCCGCATCCGCATCGTTCGCTTGTGCTGCCCGGCAAGGGAACTCGTCCCTGCGGCGAGGTCGAATCCTGAACCGACGACGACCAGGACCGATGCCGTGGACGCCATGCCGCTTACCTTGCACTGGACCGACATCGTGGTCCGCCTCGCGCTGGCCACGTTCGCCGGCACCGTGGTCGGGCTGAACCGCACCGAATCCGGCAAGACCGCCGGCCTACGCACCATGCTGCTGGTCTGCCTGGCCGCGTGCCTGGCGATGCTGCAGGTCAACGCACTGCTGCTGCAAGCCGGCAAGCAACCCGGCTCGTTCGCCGTGCTGGACCTGATGCGCCTGCCGCTGGGCATCCTGTCCGGCGTCGGCTTCATCGGCGCCGGCGCGATCCTCCGCAAGGACGGCCTGATCACGGGCGTGACGACCGCCGCCACGCTGTGGTTCGTCACCGTCATCGGACTGTGCATCGGTGGCGGCCAATACCTGCTCGGCATCATCGGCATCGGACTGGCGCTGGCGATCCTTTGGGGGCTGCGCATCATCGAACGCAAGCTGCCGCGCGAGAACCGCGCCCAGCTGACGGTTGAATACGCGCGCGGCAGCGATTATCGCGACGCCCTCATCCGGCACCTGCGCGAAGGCGGCTGCGCGGTCACGCCGAAAGGCTTGCGTCTGCAGACCGCCGGCGACGTCTGCGAGGAACGCTTCGAAGTGCGCTGGCGCGAGCGGGAAAACGTCGACGCCATGCCGCTCTTCCTGACGGCGTCGGCGGTCGCGCCGGGCGCGAGCCGGGTCTGCTGGTCGGTCGACGAATGAGGATGCCGGAGGGTGGCCGTGCCCGTCGCCGCCAGGCGCTTCTGGTACCATAAACGGTCCCCGCGCTGCGGGCGACGAGAGGAACCACCATGACCGATTTCAAACGCGAACCGCTGCCGCCGCCGGCCAAGCCCGGCAAGGTGCTGCTGCACTCCTGCTGCGCGCCGTGCTCGGGCGAAGTGATGGAAGCGATGCTGGCGTCCGGCATCGACTACACGATCTTCTTCTACAACCCGAACATCCATCCGGAAAAGGAGTACCTGCTGCGCAAGGAGGAGAACATCCGCTTTGCCGAAAAGTACGGCGTGTCCTTCATCGACGCCGACTACGACACCGACAACTGGTTCGCGCGCGCCAGGGGCATGGAAGACGAGCCGGAGCGCGGGATCCGCTGCACGATGTGTTTCGACATGCGCTTCGAGCGCACCGCGCTGTACGCGCACGAACACGGCTTTCCGGTCATCACCAGCTCGCTCGGCATTTCGCGCTGGAAAAACATGGACCAGATCAACGATTGCGGCAAGCGCGCCGCGGGCAAGTACCCGGACCTGGTCTACTGGGACTACAACTGGCGCAAGAAAGGCGGCTCGGCACGCATGATCGAGATCGCCAAGCGCGAGAATTTCTACCAGCAGGAATATTGCGGCTGCGTCTATTCGCTGCGCGACACCAACCGCCATCGCCGCGAAGCCGGACGCGAGCGCATCAAGCTCGGCGTGCAGTTCTACGGACAGACGCAGGAGGCGGACGAGTCCTGATTCCGATCGGCAACGCGGCGTCTTCCCCTCGGCCCGATGTCCCGCATCGGGCTTTTTTCCTTCCGCCGCAGCGAAAGTGCGCATTAAATTGTATGCTGATGCCTGCGGCTGCGGCAGGCAAGCGCAGCCAGAAACTTACCGGTCACGCGCTGACTCTATTGAACTTCACCAAGGAGAACTGCATGAATACCGTAAACGACAAGGCAGGCGCCGCCGCCCGCAGAATGCGTCCGCTGGCCACGCCCAGCGACCTGAAGGAGGCCGGAACGCAGGAGATCGCCGCCGCGATGAACGGCATCCTGGCCGACGTGTTCGCGCTCTACCTGAAGACCAAGAACTTCCACTGGCACATGAGCGGCCCGCATTTCCGCGACTACCACCTGCTGCTGGACGAGCAGGCCACGCAGATCTTCGCGATGGTCGACGACATCGCCGAGCGCATCCGCAAGCTGGGCCAGCCGACGCTCAAGTCCATCGGCAATATCGCGCGCATGCAGCGCATTCCCGATAACGATGCCGACTACGTCGAACCGAGCGACATGCTGGCCGAACTGCAGGAAGACAACAAGCAACTGGCGTCCAACCTGCGCATCGCGCACGACGTCTGCGACGAGAACCGCGACATCGCCACCGCCAGCCTGATCGAGAACTGGATAGACGAGACCGAACGCCGCACCTGGTTCCTGTTCGAGGCGAACCGCCGCGCCGATTCGTCCGGGCGCTGATCCGATCCTCGTCCGCCGCGCGTGCCGCAGGACGGCATGCGCGCCTTTTCTTTTCGCTCCCTCTCCACGCCTACCCCGTCTACTGCTGGGCGGCGAACAACGGCAGCTGGTCCGCTTCCGGCGCCGCCTTTTCTTCCAGCCGGATCCCTACGCCGAGCAGGCGCACCGGGCGTGCACGCCGCCGGAAGCCGGCTTCCAGCAGGCGCCGCAGTTCGTCTTCCTCGATGGCCGCCGACACGCATTCGGCGGTGGTGCGCGAAAAATCGGCGAAGCGGATCTTGACGAACAGCTTGCGCATCTGCGCGGCGGCGCCGGCGCGCTGCACGCGCGCCCGCAGCTTTTCGGCCAGCGGCGGCAGCTCGCGCAGGCAGGCTTCGAGGTCCGGCAGGTCGATAGCGTAGGTTTCCTCCACGCTGACCGATTTGCGTTCGCGCACCGGGTCGACCGGCCGCTCGTCGATGCCGCGGCACAGCGCGTGCAGGCGGCTGCCGAACTTGCCGAAGTGATGCTGCAGTTCCTCCGGCGTCCAGCTGCGCAGGTCGCCGCAGGTCTGTACGCCCAGCCGGTCCAGGCGCGCCGCGGTCACCTTGCCCACGCCGAACAGCCGGGCCACCGGCAAGGCGGCGACGAAGGCGTCCACCCGCTGCGGCTTGACGACGAACTGGCCGTCGGGCTTGTTCCAGTCGCTGGCGATCTTGGCAAGGAACTTGTTGGGCGCGATGCCGGCGGAGACGGTGACGCCAACCGTGTCGGCCACGCGCGCGCGGATCTGCTGCGCGACGGCGGTGGCGCTGCCGTGCGACGGCGCCGCTTCGGTCACGTCGAGATAGGCTTCGTCGAGCGACAGCGGTTCGACCAGCGCGGTGTAGTCGTGGTAGATGGCCAGTATCTGGCGCGAGGCGATACGGTATTTTTCCATCGCCGGCGGCAACACCACCAGATCGGGACAGCGGCGCAGCGCCTGCGCCATCGGCATCGCGGAATGGATCCCATAGCGGCGCGCCTCGTAGTTGCAAGTCGCTACCACGCCGCGCTGCTCGGGGCGGCCGCCGACCGCCAGCGGGCGGTTGCGCAGCGACGGATCGTCACGCATCTCGACCGCGGCGTAGAAGCAGTCGCAATCGCAATGGATGATTTTTCGGATGGAAGAAGCGGTCACTGCGGGTCACTGCGGGCGTCGGCGAAGGTCTGGCGCCATTCTACCGTCGCCCGCGTCCTGCCGCCCGCGGCGGCCTCAGCGGCCGCCTTGCTCCAGCTCTTCCTTGCGCTCGGTCTTGGCGTCCTTCTTGGCGGCCTTGTACTGCGCCTTGGCCGCCTTCTTTCTTGCCTTGTAGTCGCTCTTGGCGTCGGACTTCTCGGCCTTGTATTCCTTTTTCGCCCGTTTCACGGCGACGCGCTTCTTGATGTACGGATCCTTGGTCTGGTTCAGGCGCGACTGATCGACGTAGGCCGGATTGTTGGGCGGCACGGCGCCGGACGGGGCCGTGTCTGCCTGCGCGGCGGCGAACTGGCTGCACAGGGCGAGCGCGACACCCGCGAGCACGGGGGACAGTCTGGTCATGGCAACTCCTCCTTCGAGTGACGGGAATCCGCCGGCGCGGCGTAACCGTCGGCGGCGGGGCATCTGGTGCATGGACTGACCCAGACGCATGTTCAAAAGTTCGAAGAGATGCGCCTGCTATGTACGTTGCGCCACATTAATTTCCGCGGCAACAGGTGGGGCCGGCGCGCCCGCGCCGTGCGATCAGGACCGTCGGACTGCCGGCTCAGGCCGGCCGGTTTTCCTGCACCAGCACCCAGGGCCGCGCCACCACGGTCCACAGCACCGCGTCCGCTTCCAGCCAGGCGCGCGCCTGCTGATCCGAAACGCGCGCGAGGCGGCGCTGATCCAGCCATTGCCGCACGGCGGCAATGTCATCCGAGGCGAAGCGCGCCGCCACCTCGATCAAATCCAGCGTGTCGCTGACCGCGAGCACATGGCCGCCGGCAAAGTGGCGCAGCAGTTCGGACCAGGCGATCTGCGCGGTTTCCGTGTTGATCTGGGCGCGCAGCAATTGCTGCCGATCCTCAGCGGTGACGGGCATGGCGGTTCCGGCGATGGTCAATAGTGCGGCGGCGGCTCGTTGAGCGGATTCTGGGTGGCGGTCTCGGCCAGCTCCTTGAGCCGATGCGCCAGCGCGGCGCACAGGGTTTCGAGCTCGTCGAGTTTCTTCTGCTGGTCGTACACGGTCTTGTTGAGCGCTTCGATCTGGTCTTCCTGGCGCGTCAGCTTGATCTCGATGTCGACAATGCGGTCTTCGTCCATGCGATGCTCCCGCCCGCGTCACGGCGCGGGCTGTTCTCGCGATGCCTGCTGCTTGTGCATCGCTTCGCGGCGGAAATTGCGGCCGACCGTGTGGTAAAACGGCCGCGGGCAGAACTGCCGGGATATGAAGGAGGCGGCCAGCGTGGTCGCCAGCAGCATCAGCGTCACATCCTGGCTGCGTGTCATTTCCATCACGATGACGGTGGCGGTGATCGGCGCCTGCGTGGCGGCGGCCAGGAAGGCCGCCATCGACAGCAGCGCGATCAGGCGCGGGTCGGCGATGGAAGGAAGCAGGTGCGCGATATTGTCGCCCAGACCGGCGCCGATCGCCAGCGACGGCGTGAAGATGCCGCCCGGCAAGCCGGCGATGTACGAAAAGATCGTCGCGCCCAGCTTGGCCACGCCGAAAAAGATGCTGTCGGCGGCATGGCCGTTGAGCACCGCCGACGCCTGGTCGTAGCCGGTGCCGTAGGTCGAACCGTTGGACACGATGCCAAGAATGGCGACGATCAGGCCGCAGGCGCCGGCGATGACGACCGGATGGCGCGCTGACCAGGCGCGATGGCGCGCCGGCACCCACATCGGCACGCCGACCAGCAGCGCCTTCGCATACAGGCCGCCGAGCGCGCCATTGACGATCGCGCACATGGCGACCGCCGGCCACGAGGCATGCAGCGCCAGGATCGATTCATTCAGGTGGAAATAAGAGTTGTTGCCGAACAGCGCCAGCGACAGGAAGCCCGCGCCCAGCACGGCCGACATCACCAGCCGGTCCCAGCGCACGACGCTGCCCTTGCCCAGCTCCTCGATCGCGAACACGACGCCGGCCAGCGGCGTATTGAAGGCGGCGGCCAGCCCGCCGGCGGCGCCGGCGGCGATCAGCGCTTCCGGACGGAAGCCGACCGAGAAGCGGCGCCGCTTCTGCCACCAGCGGCCCCACACCAGCATGGCGGCGGCGCCGACCTGGACCGATGGTCCTTCGCGGCCGATCGAGGCGCCGACCAGCAGGCCGATGGCCGTCAGCACAATCTTCCACATGGCTTGGCGCAGCGACACCAGCGTGGTCTGTTCCGGGCCGGGCGGCATGCTCATGGCCGCCATCACCTGCGGGATGCCGCTGCCGCGCGCCTGCGGCGCGAACCGGATGGTCAGATAGCGGATGAGGGCAAATCCGAGCGGCATCATCAGCAGCGCGCTCCACCAGTAGGTGTGCGTCACCTGGTGATTCCACTTCAGCATCCATTCCGCGATCGTCGCGAACAGCAGCGAGAACAGTGCCACGCAGACCGAGCCACCAAGGAACACGGCGATGCGGAACGAATGGCGCGAGGCGCGCGCCGTATGGCGCAGGCGTTTTCTGATGGAACGGGACAGGACGTCGGACATGATGGATTCCAGTTGCTGATTACACTTCCTGCCTCCGCGCATCCGGCCGGCGCCGGACATGCGAAGGCGCTTATGCGGCCTTGGGCTTCTGCAGCAGGGCCTTGAGATTGGCCAGGCGGTCCTGCGGCGTCACCATTTCCGCCTCGGCCGGCGCCGCTTCGCCTTCGTCCAGCTTCATCTCCTGGATGAAGCGCGACATGTCGCAGTTGACGTACTCGCGCGCGCGCTTGCGCCGCTTGCACCAACTGACGTGCAGCGAACGCTGCGCGCGCGTGATGCCGACGTACATCAGCCGGCGTTCTTCCTCGATGCGCGCGGCCAGCGTGTCGGCCGGCGCATCGGGATCGCCCTTGTGCGGCAGGATGCCTTCCTCCACGCCGACCAGGAACACGTGCGGATATTCGAGACCCTTGGCCGCGTGCAGCGTGGACATGCGCACTGCGTCGGGTTCCTCGTCCTTGCCGTCGAGCATCGTCATCAGGGCGACCATCTGCGTCAGATCCAGCAGGCTGCGCTCGTCGCCGGCGCCATCCTTGCCGCCGCTGCCCTTGTCCTTCAGCCACGCGGTGAAGTCGAGCACGTTCTGCCACTTGGCCTGCGCCTGACGCTCGTCGAAGGTGTCGTACAGATAGCCTTCGTAGTTGATTTCCTTCATCAGCTCGTCCAGCAGCGCGGCCGCCTGGCCTTCGCGATGCGCGTGCGCTTCCAGTTGGTTAATGAAGTTGCCGAATGCGCGCAGCGGCGCCAGCTGGCGCTCGGCCAGCTTGGCTTCCAGGCCGCCCTTGAAGACGGCCTCGAACAGCGAACACTGCCACTGGCCGGCGTAGGCGCCCAGCGCCTCCAGCGTGGACTGGCCGACGCCGCGCTTGGGCGTGGTGACGGCGCGGATGAAGGCCGGATCGTCGTCCTGGTTGGCGATCAGCCGCAGGTAGGCGATGACGTCCTTGATTTCGGCACGGTCGAAGAAACTCTGGCCGCCGGAGATGGTGTACGGAATGCGTTCGCGGCGCAGCGCCTGCTCGATCACGCGCGCCTGGTGGTTGCCGCGGTACAGGATCGCGTAGTCGGAGAACTTGGCACGTCGCTCGAAGCGATGCGCGGAGAGCATGATGGCGACCTGCTCCGCTTCCTGCTCGTCGTCCGGCATCGCGATCACCTTGACTGGATCGCCGAGACCGTGCTCAGACCACAGCGACTTCTCGAACAGCTTGGGATTGTTGCCGATGACGGCGTTGGCGGCTTGCAGGATGCGCGTGCTGGAGCGGTAGTTCTGCTCCAGCTTGATGATCTTCAGGTCGGGGAAATCGGTCTGCAGCTGCTTCAGGTTCTCGATGGTTGCGCCGCGCCACGCGTAGATCGCCTGGTCGTCGTCGCCGACCGCGGTGAACATCGGTTTCTTGCCGACGCCGGTGACCAGCAGCTTGACCAGCTCGTACTGGCAGGTGTTGGTGTCCTGGTATTCGTCCACCAGCAGGTAGCGCAGGCGGCGCTGCCACTTGTCGCGCACCGCCTCGTTGCCGCGGAACAGCGCGACCGGCAAGCGGATCAGGTCGTCGAAATCGACCGCCTGGTAGGCCGACAGCGTGGCGACGTAGTTGCGGTAGATGCGCGCGGCCTGGTCCTCGTCGTCGTCGCGCGCCTGCTTCAGCGCGGCGTCGGGATCGACCATGCCGTTCTTCCACAGCGAGATCGCGGTCTGGATGCGGCGGATCAGCTGCTTGTCGGTGGTGACGGCGAGGTCCTGCACGATAGAGAAGCAGTCGTCGCTGTCGAGGATGGAGAAGCGGTCCTTCAATCCCAGCGCCTGCGCTTCCTGCCGCAGGATCTTCACACCCAGCGAGTGGAAGGTGCTGACCGTCAGCTGCTTGGCCTGCTTCGGCTCCCGCAGCAGCTTGGCGATGCGTTCCTGCATCTCCAGCGCGGCCTTGTTGGTGAAGGTCAGCGCGGCGATGTTCCTGGCCTCGTAGCCGCATTGCTCGATCAGGTGCGCGATCTTGGTGGTGATCACGCGCGTCTTGCCCGAACCGGCGCCGGCCAGCACCAGGCACGGGCCATCCAGGTAATGGATGGCGTCGCGCTGCGGGGCATTGAGGCTGTGCGAGGCGGAATGCGGGGAGGACGACATTGGAACTGGCAGGCCGAAAGCGTCCCATTGTAACAGCGCGGACGACCGTGCCGGACGGAAAGGGCGGCTCTTGCCGGTTTGGCAGGCCGCCGGTCATGGCGCCGGCGGCTGTCGATGCCGTTTCCCTGACCGGTTCCGCTCGAGCGGCGGCGGGTACAATAGCAACAGGCCGCCCGCGCCATTTTTTTTCCCCTCTCCGGCACGCCATGCAATTCGAGCACTTGATCGAAATCAACGACCCGCTCAACCCGCTGATCGACACGTTGACGCGCGACCAGCTGTGGCGCGGCCTGGTGCTGCGCGCCGAAGCGCCGCAGCTGTTCGTGCCGCAGCTGGACGAATGCCAGCTGACCGGGCGCGCCGACAACCTGGTGTCGCGCGCCCTACGCTACGGCGAGCTCGTCATCCACGACCGCGTCACCTTCGAGGCGCAGCACACGGTGCGCTACGACGTACCGGCGCAGGGCGACATTCCGCAATCCAGCCTGGTGATGACGATCGAGGAGCCACAGCCGGACGTGCTGTTCGTGCGCTTCGCCTACGACGACGGTAAGGCGGAGACCGACGAGGACGCCTTCTACAACGAATTCCGCCGCTCGGCCTACCAGGAATCAGACATCGACACCATCCGGACCATACGCCAACTCGCGGAGGAAGGGCGGCTGCACTTGCCGTGCTGAAAGCCGCGGGACGCAACGCTCCGTCCCGCCCGCCGCAATGAACCAAACCCGCAGGCCGGTGTCCCCTGCATGACAGTCGCATCCCTTGTTCCGCATCGCATACGGAGGCCATCATGGCCGACATCATTGCCGCGCGCTTCCAGTTGCAGGATGAAGCCGGCCGGGCCGTTGCCGCCCTGCAGGACGCCGGCTTTCCCGCCGCTCGTATCACCGCCTTCTACGTCAACCCGCCCGGACAGCACAGCCGCCATCCCGGGGGCGGTGATCGCGATACGTCGCCCGGTGCCGAGAAAAGCGAGGAAGGCGCGGTCGCCGGCATCGGCGCCGGCGGCGCGGCCGGCGTAGTGGCCGGTGTCGCCGCCGCGCCGCTCGCCGGGCCGGCCGCACCGGTGGCGGGCGCGCTGGTGGGCGCCTACGCGGGTTCGCTGGCCGGCGCCATGGCGCGCACGCGCGAGGCGGAGGACATGCCGGACGTGCGCCAGGCCGGCATGCTGGTGGCAGTCGCGCTGGACGGGGCGGACGACATGCAGCGCGCGGCCGCCACGCTGCGCGCCGTCGGCGGCACGCAACTGGAACGTGCGACGGGCTGTATCCGCGACGGCGACTGGGCCGATTTCGATCCGCTGTCGACGCCCGCCTATCTGCGCGGCTAGTTTTCCCCGCTCCTTCCGGCCACGGCGCTTCAGATGTCCGCCGGGTCCACTTCCAGCGACCAGCGCACCCGCGTCTTCATGCTCCGCAGCGCCGCCATCCAGGTTTTCAGGAACGCCTGCAGGGCCGGACGGGACACGCATTCCACCAGCAGCTGCGCGCGCTCCATGTTGGCGACGCGCGCCATCGTCATCGGCACCGGATCGTTCATCACGATGCCCGGCGGCACGTCGCCGCCGGCGACCTGCTTCAGGAAGGCCAGCGCGTCGTCCATCGCGCGCGCCTCCGCCCGCAGCAGCGCCTGGAACACGAAGGGCGGCATGCCGGCCTGGCGCCGCTCCTCCAGCAGTTCCGCCGCGAAGCGGTCGTAGTCGTGCGACTGCAGCGCCGCATAGAGCGGATGCTGCGGATAGGCGGTCTGGATCAGCACTTCGCTGGCGCCGCCCTCCTCCGTCCGCGCGCGGCGGCCGGCACGTCCCGCCACCTGCATCAGTTGTGCGAACAGGCGTTCGCTGGCGCGGTAGTCGTGCGAGAACAGCGCGGTGTCCGGATTGATCACGCCGACCAGCGTCAGGTTGCGGAAGTCGTGCCCCTTCGCCACCATCTGCGTGCCGATCAGGATGTCGACTTCGCCGCGGTGCACGGCATCGAACGCCGCCTGCGCGCTGCCCTTGCGGCGCGTGGAATCGGCGTCGATGCGCAGGATGCGCGC
>Ga0164242_10001679_pt1 | contig 26228 bp, 30 predicted proteins | sample OricomgcompostMG_FD_108783 | JGI IMG/M metagenome (GOLD analysis project Ga0164242, IMG submission 108783) | Miracle-Growth compost microbial communities from Emeryville, California, USA - Original compost - Miracle growth compost (MG) ...
CTACTTCGGCGACTGGCGCGGGCTGATCCTGGCGCTGTGGGCCGGGTCGATGCAGAACATGCATCCGCAACTGGGCGCCGGCGTCGAGGAGCATTCGCGGTTCTTCGACGAGCGGTGGCAGCGCCTGTTCCGGTCGACGTACCCGATCGGCGGGGTGATCTACGACGGCGACCGAGCGCACCAGACCGCGCGCGAGGTCCGCGACTACCACCTGACGATCAAGGGCGTCGACAAGAAGGGCCGTCCCTACAGCGCGCTGAACCCGGAGACGTTCTGGTGGGCGCAGACGACGTTCATCCTCACGCCGGTGCTCGTGTGCGAGCACTTCGGCACGCCGCTGACCCGCGCGCAGAAGGAACAGATCTACGCCGAGGGCGTGCAGTGGTACCGCATGTACGGCCTGTCGATGCGCCCGGTGCCGCCGGACTGGGACTCGTTCATGGCGTACTACGAGGACATGTGCGAGAACGTCCTCGAGGTCAACAAGGCGACCCTGGACGTGCGCGACATCCGCCGGCTCGCCAAGCCGCCGGCCCTGCCCTGGCTGCCGGATTCCGTGTGGCGGCTGCTGCGGATCCCGATCACGCGGCAGATGCTGTGGGTGACGACCGGGATGTACCCGGAGTCGGTACGGCGCAAGCTCGGGCTGCGGTGGACGCGGCGGGACGAGATCGCGCTACGCGTCGTGGGACGCGCGGTCGCCCTGGGCTGGAACCTCGTGCCGTTCGACCGGCGGATGCACCCGCGGGCGCGCGCGGCCTGGCAGCGGGCCCGCGGCGAGATCCCGCCGGACGCGCCGCTGGTCGAGACGCCCGCGCGCAACCTGCCGCCGGAGTCCGAGCGCGACAACCCCGCCCACTACTGCCCGTTCTGACTAGGCAGAATGCCGTTTCGCCATCAGCTTCTTGACGACGCGCATCATGGCGGCGGGACGGTCGAAGCCGGACAGCGACGGTCCCGGAATCGCGAATCGCTGCCGCGCGATCGCGTGCGGGCGGACGAACTCGCGCAGCCCCTCCGCGCCGTGGATGCGCCCGACACCGGACTCACCCACGCCGCCGAACGGCAGCGCCGGTATCGCCGCGAAGCCGAGCGCCGCGTTCACGGATGTCGCGCCCGCACGCAGCCGCCGCGCGATCTCCAGGCCGTGCTCGCGCGAGAACACCGTGGACGCCAGCCCGTAGCGAGTTCCGTTCGCCAGCGCGACGGCCTCGTCCACGTCACGCACCGTGCGAACCGTGAGCGTCGGCCCGAACGTCTCCTCCTGCACCGCCAGCGAGCTCTCGTCCGTGTCGACGAGGACGACCGGGTCGATGTACGGCGGACGGATCGAGTCCAGCCCGCCGATCACCGCGGTGCCGCCGTGCTCCAGCGCGTCCGCGACATGCCGGCGCACGACGTCCACCTGGCTCGGCATGGTCATCGGGCCGTACGCGGCGTCGGCGGACGCGGAGCCGCGCACGCCGGACAGCTCCTTGCGCAGCGCCGAGAGGAACCGGTCGCGCACCGACTCGACGACGTACACCCGCTCGACGCCAACGCAGGTCTGGCCGCTGTTGCCGACACCGCCCCAGGCGGCCGCCTGCGCGGCTGCCTGGACGTCGGCGTCCTCGGCGACCACGAACGCGTCCTTGCCGCCGCACTCGAGCAGCACCGGCGTCAACTTTTCAGCGCAGGTGGCCATGATCTTCTTGCCGGTCGCGGTGGATCCGGTGAACGCGATCTTGTCGACGTCCGCGCGACACAGGGCCGCGCCGGTGTCGCCGTATCCCGTGACCACGCCGAACACGCCGTCAGGCAGCTCCGGGTTCGCGGCGGCGAACGCCGATGCCCAGTAGACGCCGATCGCCGTGGTGAACTCGCTCGGCTTGAACACGATCGTGTTGCCCGCCGCCAGCGCGAACGCACCCGAACCGGTGGGCGTGTAGATCGGGTAGTTCCACGGGCCGATCACGCCCACGACGCCGAGCGGCCGGTACTCGACGTGCGCCGCGAAGTTCGCCATCAGCGGCCCGGGACGCACGCGGCGCGGCCGCAGCTCGCGGCCGGCGTTCTTGGCGGCCCACCGGATCAGCTCCAGCGCGAGCACCAGCTCCAGGTAGGCGTCGTCGCGCGGCTTGCCGTTCTCGGCGTGCACGAGATCGCACAGCTCGTCGGCGTGCTCGACCAGATAACCGGCCCAGCGCAGCAAGCACCGCTCGCGCCCGTCCGGGCCCAACGCCTCCCACGCCGGCGCCGCCGCGCGGGCTCGCGCAACGGCCGCGCGCACCGCGTCCTCACCGGCGACCGGGTACTCGGCGACCTGTGACCCGTCGGCGGGATTTACGCACCGCAGGACGTGCGGGCGTGCGTCGGACGTGGCATCGGTCGGGGGCGCGGCCAGATCGGTCATCGGGCGTCTCCTCGCTAGCTCGACGGACCTGCACGGCCCACGCTCCACCCTTGTTGGCACCGTGTCAATAGTCCAGACTGGGGCCGGAGGGGGACCGATGGCAGACCGGCACGCGCGCGACATCCCGACGCGCGCCAGCGTGCGCTCGGCCCGCCTCGCCGCGTTGCCGCTCGGGTTCGCCGGGCGCGCCGCGGCGGGCTGGGGGCGGCGGGTCGCGGGCGGCGATCGCGGCGAGATCAGCGCCGCCGTCCTGGAGCGCAACGCCGAGCACATGTTCGCGGTCCTGGGCGAGCTCAAGGGCGGCGCGATGAAGCTCGGCCAGGCGCTGTCGGTGTACGAGGCGATGATCCCGGCGGAGTTCGCCGAGCCGTACCGCCGCGCACTGACGCAGCTGCAGGCGCAGGGTCCCGCGCTGCCGGCCGAGCGGGTGCATCGCGTGCTGGACGAGCAGTTCGGCCGCAACTGGCGCAAACACTTCCGCGAGTTCGACGACGTCCCCGCCGCGGCGGCGAGCATCGGCCAGGTGCACCGCGGCACCTGGCACGACGGGCGCGCCGTCGCGGTGAAGGTGCAGTACCCCGGCGCGGACGTCGCGATGCAGACCGACCTGAAACAGCTGCAGCGCTTCGCCCGCCTGTTCAACCTCGTCGTCCCGGGCCTGGAGGCGCGCGAGCTTATCGCCGAGGTGCGCGAGCGGATGATCGAGGAGCTGGACTACCGGTCCGAGGCCGAGCACCAGCGCCGCTTCGCCGAGGGCCTGGCCGGCGACCCCGAGGTGCGCGTCCCGAACGTCCTCGCCTCGGCGCCGAAGGTCATCGTCTCCGAGTGGCTGGACGGGCGGCCGCTGTCCGCGCTGATCGCGCAGCAGGACGTCAGCGCGGACGAGCAGCGCGACCGTGACCGCATCGCGGACATCGTGGTCCGGCTGATGTTCTCCTCCCCCGCGCGCATCGGCCTGCTGCACGCCGACCCGCATCCGGGCAACTTCCTCGTCCAGGACGACGGCCGCGTCGGCGTGATCGACTTCGGCGCGGTGGCCGTCCTGCCGAACGGCCTGCCGCGCGTGCTCGGCCGCATCCTGCGCTACGCGGCCGACCGGAACGCCGAGCCGATGATGGAGCTGCTGCGCGCCGAACGGTTCGTGACCGGCGACGTGACCGCCGAGGACGTGCTGCGCTGGCTGGGCGCGCTCGCCGACCCGCTGCGCGTCGAGCGGTTCCACGCGAACCGCGAGTGGATCGGCAAGCAGGGCGCCCGAGTCGCGAACATCTACAGCAATGCGTACAAGCACACCGGCCGCGCGCTGAACCTGCCCGCCGAGCACATGCTGGTGGCCCGGGTGTGCGGCGGTTGGATGAACATCCTGGCGCAGCTCGACTGCACGGTGCAGGCCCGTGGCATCGCGACGCGATGGGTGCCCGGCTTCGCCGATCCCGAAACCCCGTACGACGACCGAGGAGCCGCTCCGTGACCGAGGCAGCCAAAACGCTCTGCGAAACCTTCCAGCGCACCGTCGCCGCGGCACCCGCCGCCGTCGCACTGCGCAGCTCCGACGATTCGGTGCGGCTCACCTGGCGCCAGTACGCCGACCGGGTGCGGACGATCGCGGCCGGCCTCGCCGCGCTGGGCGTGCGCCGCGGCGACACGGTCGGGCTGATGCTCACCAACCGGCCCGAGTTCCATCTCGTCGACACCGCGGCGCTGCACCTCGGCGCGGCGCCGTTCTCGATCTACAACACGCTCGCGCCAGAGCAGATCAGCTACCTGTTCGGCAACGCCGGCAACACGGTCGTGGTCTGCGAGCAGCAGTTCCTCGAGCAGATCCGCAAGGCGCAGCCGGGCACGGCGGTGGAGCACATCGTCTGCGTGGACGGCGCCGGCGACGACGTGATCACGCTCGCCGACCTGGAGGCAAACCCGGCTCCCGGCTTCGACTTCGAGGCGTCCTGGCGCGCAGTCGGGCCGGACGACCTGCTGACGATCATCTACACGTCCGGCACGACCGGGCCGCCGAAGGGCGTCGAGCTTACGCACGCGAACATGCTGGCCGAGCTCGATGCGACCACCGGGATCGTCCCGTCCGGGCTCGGTGACGTCGTCATCTCGTACCTGCCGGACGCGCATGTGGCCAACCGCTGGGGCGCGCACTACCAGTCGATGTTCACCGGCATGGAGATCGTCACGCTCGCGGACCTCAAGCAGTTGATCACCGTGCTGCCGAGGATCCGTCCGACGTTCTTCGGCGCCGTGCCGCAGGTCTGGTACAAGCTCAAGGCCGGTATCGAGGCACAGCTCGCGGCCGAGCAGAGCCCGGTCAAGAAGAAGCTTGCGCAGTGGGCGCTCGACGCCGGGCGCCGCAAGGTGCAGCTCGACGTGCGGCACGAGCGCGTCCCGCTCGCGCTGGCCGTCCAGCACCGCGTGGCCGATGCGCTGGTGCTGGGCAAGGTGCGCGCGGCGCTCGGCCTGGACCGGGTGCGCATCGCCGCGTCCGGCGCCGCCGCGATCGACCCGGACGCGCTCGAGTTCGTGCTCGCGCTGGGCATTCCGTGCTGCGAGCTGTGGGGCATGTCCGAGCTGTCGTGCGCGGCGACGATGAACCCGCCGGACGCGATCCGCATCGGCACCGTCGGCACGGCCGTCAAGGGTGTCGAGCTGTCCCTCGCCGAGGACGGTGAACTGCTGGTGCGCGGGCCGCTGGTGATGAAGGGCTACCGCAACGATCCGGAGAAGACCGCCGAGACGGTCGACGCCGACGGGTGGCTGCACACCGGCGACATCGCGACGATCGACGACGACGGCTACGTGCGGATCGTCGACCGCAAGAAGGAGCTGATCATCAACGCGGCCGGCAAGAACATGTCGCCCGCGAACATCGAGGGCGCGATCAAGGTGGCCTGCCCGCTGGCCGGGTCGGCCGTCGCGATCGGTGACGACCGGCCGTACGTCGTCGCGCTGATCACGCTCGACCCGGACGTCGCGACGGCATTCGCGGCCGCACACGGCATCACGGACACGTCCCCGGCGGCGCTCGCGGCGGACCCCGCGATCCGCGCGGCCGTCGACGCCGGGATCAAGGCGGCCAACGAACGGCTCTCGCGCGTCGAGCAGATCAAGAAGTTCACGATCCTGCCGTACTTCTGGGAGCCCGGCGGCGACGAGGTCACGCCGACGATGAAGCTCAAGCGCCGGCCGATCAGCGCGAAGTACGCGGCCGACATCGAGGCGTTGTACGCACGTTGATCGCCGCCTTTTCCGACACAGTGCCCGGCCCTATCGCCCAAAGCGGGCCCCCTGTCGGAAGAGGCGGGTTGACGCCGGCGCATAGCGTGAGCACGTGGACGTCCGCTGGCTGACCGCATTCCTCGACTGCCCGTCCGGGCAGCTGCATCCGGCGATCGAGTTTTGGCGTGGCGTGACCGGTTTCGCGCTGTCGCCGTGGCGCGGCGAGGGCGAGCAGTTCGCCACGCTCGTGCCCCCGACCGGCGATGCGTACCTGCGCGTGCAGGACGTGGGCGAGTCGCCGGCCCGCGTGCATCTCGACCTGCACGCCGACGACCCGCCGGCGCTGGCCGCGCACGGCCTGGCCCTCGGCGCGGTCGACGTGACCGAGGGCGACGTACCGAGCCTGCGCTCGCCCGCCGGGATCGTCTGGTGCGCCGTCGAGCACGCCGGCGAAGCGCGGCTCCCGGACGCGCCGGCGTGGCCGTCGGGGCGCAGCCAGGTCGATCAGGTGTGCCTGGACATCCCGCCGTCGAAGTACGAACTCGAGGTGGCCTTCTGGCGTGAGCTCACCGGCTGGACGTGGACGGACAGCGGCGCCGCCGAGTTCGAGCGGCTGAACGGCCCGGCCGGCGCGATGCGGATGCTGCTGCAGCGGATGGACGACGAGGCCGCGAGCGCGTCCGCGCACCTGGACGTCGCCTGCGACGACCGGAGCGCGGAGGCGCAACGGCATCTCGAACTCGGCGCGCGGCACCTGTACGACGGACGGGGCTGGATCACGCTGGCCGATCCGACCGGACGCCGCTACTGCGTGACCGGCCGCGAACCGCGGCCCGCTTTTCCGACACCGTGACCGGATCAGGCGCCCCGAGCGGGCACCGTGTCGGAAAAGGCGGCTAGCCGGGGTGGTGCTGGACGACGCGCAGCAGCCGCTGCTTGTGGCTGGTCATCGCATCGCGCAGGTCGTCCTCGCCGATCGGCGGCACCGGCAGCTTGCCGCCGGGACGCAGCCCGTCCAGCAGCATCGGCAGGTAGCGGCGCCACAGCTGCGGCGCGACGTCGCCGGCGATGTCCGCGACGAGACACAGCATCATCACCACGACGCCCAGGTCGGTGGCCTCGGCATCCTTGCGCAGCGCTCCGGTGCGCTTGGCGCGCTTGACGAGTTCGCGCAACGGGCCGGACAGCCGGTCGTTCACCTGGGCGACGCGTTCGTCGTCGTGAACGCCGAGCAACACCTCGCGCAGCCCGCGGTCGGCGCTCTGCGCCTCGGCGGTGCCCTCCAGGAAGCTGACGATGCCGTCCCACGGATCGTCCATCGCCACGGCACGCTCGACCAGCGCGACGATTTCGTCGACGGCCTGAGCGAAGATCGCCTTCGCGAGCTCGTACTTGTTCGGGAAGTGCCGGTACGCGGTCCCGATACCCAGCCCGGCGCGGTGCGCGACGTCGTAACCCTGAACCGGAGCTACCTACTCCACTTTTTCGCGAGACGTCCGCCGCATTGCCGCATCGGAGTGCAGACGCGCCGTTCGCGGACGGCGCGTCTGCACTCTGACGACCGGCTCGGCCGCGTCAGTAGTTGTACGACGGCGCGCTGGTCGAGGCGGCCGGGGCGCCGGTGATCGCGGAGCCGGACGGGGCGACCAGCCACCACTTCGCGCCGAAGCCGTTGCTGCCCTGGCCGTTGGTGTCGCCGGACCCACTGTCGCCCGCGTAGTAGTACAGCGGGTGGCCGTCGTAGGTGACCTGCTTCGCACCGTCCGAGCGGGTGATCGTGCCCAGGTCGCTGGCCTGGACGCCGCTCGCGGCCTTGGGCGTGCCGGACGCGGTGAGCGGCGGCCACAGGCCCGCGCACGCGCCCGAGCAGGCGGACTTGTTGTTCGAGTCGGCCATCCACAGGTAGAGCGCCCGGCCGGACCCGTCCGTCAGGTAGGTGCCGACCGACCCGCTCGCCGACTTGATCGTCGCCGCCGACAGCGAGCCGCCGGAGCCCGTCGAGGCACCGGCCCCGCCGCCCCCGCCCGCTCCCGCGGCCCCGGAGCCCGATCCGCCGCTGCTGCCACACGCGGTGGCGAGCAGTCCGGCGGCCATCAGGGGTAGTGCCAGGCGCGTCGCCATGCCGAATCGATTCACTGCCGTCTCCTCTCGCTGGGCCCGTTCACCCGTCTCCACGCCACGTCGCCGGATTCGGTTCACCGCTGAACCGAATCCGCCGCGGCGGCGTGTAATCGGGTATGCGCACCTACCTGGCCGACGCCCTGCGGGGGCTCACCGCGGCGGCCGTCCTGCTGTCCGCGGTGGTTCACCTCGACCTGTACGAAGAGGGCTTCCGCGACCTCGCCACGATCGGGCCGCTGTTCATGCTCAACTTCATCGGCGGCGTGGTGATCGGCACCGCGATCGTGATGTGGCGACACTGGATTCCGGTATTTCTCGGCGCGGGCTTCGGTGCCGTCACCGTGGCCGCATACTGGGTGTCCGTCGTGCACGGGCTCTTCGGCGTCAAGGAGGTCACCGGCGGATGGTCGGAGATCCTCGCCTCCGTCGCGGAGTACGTCGCGGCCGTGCTGGGACTGGGCGCGACGGCGCTGTTGTGGGAGCGTCCGGTGCTCGCGGTGCGACGGCGACCGACATGACCGCCGTGGCGACGGCCGACGCGCAGCTGCTCCGCGAGCTGCACGACGAGCACGCGAGCGCGCTGTGGGCGTTCGTCGTCGGGTTACTCGACGGCGACCGCGGCAAGGCGCAGGACGTCGTCCAGGAGACGTTCCTGCGCGCGTGGCGCAATCCGCGGGTGCTGGACCAGTCCGGCGGGTCGGCGCGCGGCTGGCTGTTCACGGTGGCGCGCCGCATCGTGATCGACGAGTGGCGCAGCGCGCACCGCCGTCCCGAGCTGGTGACCGCCGACGTCCCCGACCGCGTGGACGTCGACCGCACCGCGGACGCGGACCGGATCGTCGACCGGCAGCTGGTGCTCAGCGCGATGCGCACGCTCAGCGCCGAGCACCGCGCCGTGCTGCTCGAGTGTTACTTCCGCGGCGCGTCCGTCACCCAGGCCGCGCAGACGCTCGGCCTGCCGGAGGGGACGGTCAAGTCCCGCGCCCACTACGCCCTGCGCGCGCTGCGGATCGCGATCGAAGACCTCGGAGGCACGGCATGAACGCCTTTACCGGCGGGCCATTCGACCCGTCCGAACCGCTCGACCCCTTCGCCACCGACGCCGGCGCGTACCTGCTCGGTGCGCTGTCCGAGGAGGAGGAGTGGGCGTTCGCCGCGCACCTGTCCGAGTGCGAGGCGTGCACCGCGCGGGTCGCCGAGCTGCGTCCGACGGTCGGGCTCCTGGCGAACGTCTCCGAGGCCGACGTCGTTGGTCTCGACGACGTTCCCGGAGCGGACGGCTCGCTGCTGCCGGCGCTGCTGCAGCGGGCCGCGTTAGAACGCCGCCGGCGCCGAAGGGGCATCGCGGCGCTGGGCTCCGTGGCCGCGGCGGCGGTGATCGCGCTGGCGGTCGTGCTCGGCACGCAGCCGTGGTCGAACTCGTCCGGGCGGCAGCCCACCGCGGACGCCCGGCCGATGGTCGCCGTCGCGGCGAGCAGCCCGCTCAGCGCGGACGCGGCGCTGAGCGCCCGCCGTTGGGGCACCGAGATCAGCCTGGACTGCCAGTACCACGCGAGCGCCTATCCGGAGACTGCGACGGTGTACCAGCTCGAGGTCGTGGACCGTGCGGGTGGACATCACCGGCTCGGCTCCTGGACGGTCCGGCCGAGCGGTGACACCCGGTTCACCAGCGGCACGTCGCTGCCGTTGGACCAGATCGCGGCAGTGCGGATCGACCTGGCCGACGGCACGCCGGTTTTGCAGCTCGCGCGCTGAGCGCCTCCCGGGATCTTCAGCCCGGCGCGGGTGAACCGTCCCGGCGTCGCCGTCGTGTTCTCCAGTAACGCGACCACAAGGAGGACGCTCGTGATCGAGCATCAGATCAGCCGCCGCACGGCGCTCAAGGCGGGAGCCGTCGGCGCGGCCGGCGTCGGCGCGGTATCGCTGGCGGCCTGCGGAGCATCGGGCGGCGGCGGCACGAACTCCGCGCGCAACGCCAACGACCTCGGCAACGCGGGCGGCGCCGATAACGCGGGAAGCAGCGTCAACGTTGAGGGCGCCCCCGGCGGCCAGGCGGGGGGCGGCGGTGCGGCCAGCCGCGGGTCGGCGAAGACCGCCCAGAAGCTGGCCAGCCTGGACGCGATCAAGGTGGGCGAGGCGGTGGCCGCGAAGCTCCCGGACGGCTCGCCGGTCTTGGTCGCCCGGCCGAGCAGCACGACCGCCGCCTGCTTCAGCGCGATCTGCACGCACATGGGCTGCACGGTCAACCCGGACGGCACGCAGCTGCGCTGCCCGTGCCACGGCTCGGTCTACGACGCCGTCACCGGCAAGGTCGTGCACGGTCCCGCACCGCGCGCGCTGAGCCCGGTGCCGGTCAAGGTGGTCGACGGCGAGGTCGTCACCGGTTGAGCGGTCGGCGGTTTCGTGTGAAGGATCCCGGAATCGTCGACGGCGACGGCTACCCCGGCTGCTCCAATCCGCCCCCGACGCAAGCAGCCGGGGTAGCTTCGACGCCATGGCGCTAGGGCGCGGCGCGCTGGCCGGCCTGGTCTCGGCCGGGACCGCGATCGGGATCGGCGAACTCGCCGCCGCGTTCGTCCGGCCCGCCGCCGCGCCGATCATCGCGGTCGGCAACAAGTTCGTCCTGCTCACGCCGGAGTCGCTCAAGGACTACGCGATCCGGCAGTTCGGCAGCAACGACAAGAACATGCTGCTGCTCGGCATCTACGTGGTGATCGGGTTGCTGGCGATCGTTCTCGGCGTGCTCGCGATCCGCTGGCTCTGGGTCGGTGTCGCCGGACTGATCGGCTTCGGTGCCGTCGGCGTCTACGCCGCGGCGACCGCGAACGCAGCGCGCGACAGTGACGTCGTCCCGACGATCATCGGCACCGCGTGCGCCGTCGCCGTGTTGATCTGGCTGGTCAACGCGCTCGGCACGGGAGACCGGCGGCCGTTCGACCGGCTGGTCGCGGCGCCGGCAGCGAGCGGGACACCGCGACGACGCTTTCTGATCGGCGGCGTCTGCGCGGCCGGGTTCGCCGCGGTGACCGGGTTCGGTGGGCGGGCGCTGCAGCACCGGCGCTTCGACGCCGCGCAGTCCCGCGCCGCGGTGCGTTTGCCGGAGCCCGCCTCCCCCGCGCCGCCGCTGCCGCCACACGCGGACCTGGCCAAGGGAGCTGCCTCGTTCATCACGCCGAACAAGAACTTCTACCGAGTCGACACCGCGCTGGCCGTCCCGCAGCTGGACGCGAAGACGTGGCAGCTGCGCGTCTACGGCCGGGTCGACCGCGAGCTGACGCTGTCGTTCGACGATCTGCTCGCCCGTCCGCTCATCGAGCGCTACATCACGATGGCCTGCGTGTCCGACCCGGTCGGCGGCCCGTACATCGGCACGGCGAAGTTCCTCGGCGCGCCGCTGGCCGACCTGCTCCGCGAGGCGGGCGTGCACCCCGACGCCGACCAGATCGTCGGCCGCTCGTCCGACGGCATGACGATCGGCACGCCGACCGCCGTGATCATGGACGGGCGCGACGCGATGCTTGCTGTCGGCATGAACGGCGAGCCGCTGCCGGTCGAGCACGGGTTCCCGGTGCGGATGCTGGTTCCCGGCCTGTACGGGTACGTGTCGGCGACCAAGTGGCTGGCCGAGTTGCAGGCCACGCGGTTCGCCGACTTCGACGGCTACTGGGTGCAGCGCGGCTGGGTCCAGAAGGCGCCGATCCAGCTCGAGTCGCGCATCGACACGCCGCGTCCGTTCGCGCGCCTGCGCCGCGGCACGCAGGTCATGATCGCGGGCGTCGCGTGGCACCAGCACGTGGGCGTCGGCGGAGTGCAGGTGCAGGTCGGCGACGGGCCGTGGCAGGCGGCACGCCTCGGCCAGGTTCCGTCCGCCGACACCTGGGTGCAGTGGGTGCTGCCGTGGACGGTCGAGGGCAGCGGGCCGGTCCGGCTGCGCGTCCGCGCGATCGACCGCGACGGGCAGGTGCAGTCGAGCAAGCGCGCCGAGCCGTATCCCGGCGCCGCATCGGGCTGGCACTCGATCGTGGTGCAGCTGAGCTGACGCGGCCGGCTTCCGCGCGCTGACGGATCAGGCCGGCGCAGCGACGGTGACCGCGGCCAGCGCCGCCTCGACGCCGCCCTCGGCGAACGCGCGGCGCTGCAGTTCGGCGCCGGTGCCGCGTTCGCGAATGCGCCGCAAGCCCTCGGTGACCGCGGCGTCATCGCCGGCGTCGTCGAGCGCGGGACCGACGTGCTCGAGCAGCGCGTCCACCACCTCCCAGGCGGGACGCAGCCGGGCCCGCTCCGCTCTGAGGTCCGCCAGCTCGCCGCTCATGCCGTAGCGGGCCGCGCGCCAGGACGCGCCGCGGAGCAGCTCCGGCCGCAGTGGCCGCAGGCCGTCGCCGCCCGACCGTGCCGCCGTCTCGACCAGCGCGCGGCACAGCGCCGCGATCACGACCGCGTCCTCCGGCCGCGCGCAGACGTCGCAGACGCGGACCTCGATCGTCGGGTAGTTCCGCGACAGCCGGGCGTCGAAGTAAATCATCGCTTCGTCCCCGGCGGCGCCGACCGTGACCAGGTCGCGCACCAGGTCGTCGTATTCGCGCTGGTCGCGGAAGCTTGCGGTCGGCCCCGCCGTCGGCCACCGTCCCCACAGCACGGTCCGGTAGCTGGCGTAGCCGGTGTCGCGTCCGCGATGCAGCGGCGAGTTGGCGCTGAGCGCGGTGAGCACCGCCAGCCACGGACGGATGCCGTCGAGCGCGACGAGGCCTTCGTCCGGGTCGACGGACACGTGCACGTGCATGCCGCAGGTCAGCTGCTCGCGCGCCAGCAGGCCGAACTGCGCGTTCATGCGCCGGTAGCGCTCGTTGTCCGTCGTACGAGGTCGGTCCCGCAGTGGGCTGCTCGCGGACGCGACCAATCGCTCGCCCTCGGTGCGCGCGGCCGTGGCCATCTCGGCGCGCAGCTTGCGCAGCTCGGCGAGCAGGTCCGGCAGTGATCGGGTCGGCGGCGAGGCGAGTTCGGCCTGAGCGCGCTTGAACTCGTGCTCGAACTGGGCGTCCTCGTCGAGCTGATCGGCGCGCTCGACGACGTCTTCGCCCTGCGTCGACAGGCGCGGCACCGGCCCGCGCACCAGCAGGAACTCCTCCTCGACGCCGACACTGCGGACGTCCTGCTGCGCCATACGCACGGCATACCCCGCGGGCCCGTGCCGTAACGGCCGATACTGGTGATCATGGCAACGACCGCGTTCGAGGACGCCATCGCCCTGCTCGACTACCCGATGTTCGTCATCACGGTTTCCGGCGATGGCGAACGGTCCGGCTGCCTGGTCGGGTTCGCCGGCCAGGTGAGCATCGATCCGGCCCGCTTCCTGGTGTGCCTGTCGGACAAGAACCACACCTGCCGCGTCGCGCGCTCCGCCGGCCGGCTCGCCGTCCACCTGCTCGGACGGGACCAGCTGGCGCTCGCGCGCCTGTTCGGCGAGCAGACCGGCGACGAGATCGACAAGTTCGCGCGCTGTTCGTGGCAGCCGGGCCCGGACGGCGTGCCGGTGCTGGACGACGCAGTGGCCTGGTTCAGCGGGCCGATCCTGCAGCGTGCGCCGCTCGGCGACCACGTCGGATTCCTGATCGAACCGGACTCCGGCTCGCGTCGCACGGCAGGCCCGTTGATCACGCTGTCCGATGTCGAGGACCTCGATCCCGGCCACGACGCCTGAGCACTGCTCGTTTGACATGCACCGGCGGGCCAGCAGCACCGCAGCTGCATGTCAGTCGGAATCCAGGCAGCTGACACCGATGCCTCCCGCCGCCGCGCGCAGGCGCTTGTCGCGGGTCCAGAGTTCTGAGCCGGGCTCCAGGAGGACGGATCCGAGCAGGTGGGCGTCGGTGGCGCTCAGACCGCGTCCCCAGAGCTGGCGCGAATCAACGAATTCGAGCAGCTCATCATGTGACAGGGATGGAAACGCGCAAAGCGCGCGCAGCAGCGAAATCACCGAGCTACGCGCCTTGATGGAACCCAACGCGAGCTCTTCGATCACCGCGGGATGAGTGCCGACCTCGTCGCGAGCCAGCAGATCGATGAGTTCAGGCTCCGACGCGTGCAGGTGATCGATCCATACCGAGGTGTCGACCAGGATCACGAAGCGAGGTTCCTGCGCCGCGGCGCGGCTGTGGCCTTCTTGTCGGTGCCGCCAAGCGCCGCGAGCCGCCGAGCACTCTCGACCCGGATCAGGGTCTCCAGACCCCGGCGCACCACCGCCGAGGTCTCGCTGACCCCCGCGAGTTCCGCCGCCTGCGCGAGAACCTCGTCGTCGAGCGTCACCGTGGTACGCACCCGAACCTCCGCACTCAATTTCGCATCAACTGATGTAAAAGTTGATGCTACTAGACGTTGAGGCGGAACTCCACCACGTCGGGCCACCCTCTGCGACCCAGCTGTGACCGAACCGTCAACTACCTACACGAGGGGGACATGCTCGCCGTACAGGAGGTCGCCCGGCTAGGCAGGAACCGGATCGATGGGCTCGTCATCGTGCTCAACGACCTCAGGCAGGAAATTCGGCGTCGCACACGGCGACCTGCTGAGCGCCCTGCCCTACCAGGTCGTCCTCTCGGCGGCAGCGGTCAGGACGTTCGTGGGCTGAGCGCACCAGCCAAGAGGCGGACAACTACACGTTGAAGCGGAACTCCACGACGTCCCCGTCGGCCATGACGTAGTCCTTGCCCTCGATGCGCACCTTGCCGCGTGCCTTCGCCTCGGCCATCGAGCCGGCGTCGACCAGGTCGGCGAACGACACGATCTCGGCCTTGATGAAGCCGCGCTCGAAGTCGGTGTGGATCGCGCCCGCCGCCTGCGGCGCGGTGGCGCCGACCGGGATCGTCCAGGCGCGCGCCTCCTTCGGACCGGCCGTCAGGTATGTCTGCAGCCCCAGCGTCGTGAACCCGACGCGGGCCAGCTGGTCGATGCCCGGCTCGCTCTGCCCCATCGACTGCAGCAGCTCCAGCGCTTCGTCGTGCTCGAGCTCGATCAGCTCCGACTCGGTCTTCGCGTCCAGGAAGATCGCCTCGGCGGGCGCGACGAGCGCGGACAGCTCCGCGGTGAACGCCGCGTTCGAGATCTCGTCGGGGTCGACGTTGAAGACGTACAGGAACGGCTTGGCCGTCATCAGGTGCAGCTCGCGCAGCGGCTCACGGTGCAAGCCGGACGCGAAGATCGTCTGCCCCTGCTCGAGCACCTGCTGCGCGGCCTCGACCGCGGCGACGACGGACACCTTGCCCTTGTCCAGCCGCGCCTCCTTCTGCAGCCGCGGCAGTGCCTTCTCGATCGTCTGCAGGTCGGCGAGGATCAGCTCGGTGTTGATCGTCTCGATGTCGTCCTTCGGCGAGACCTTGCCGTCGACGTGGACGACGTCCGGGTCACTGAACGCGCGGATCACCTGGCAGATCGCGTCCGCTTCGCGGATGTTCGCCAGGAACTTGTTGCCCAGCCCCGCACCCTCGGACGCGCCCTTGACGATGCCGGCGATGTCGACGAACGACACCGTGGCCGGGATGATCTTGGCCGAGCCGAAGATGCCCGCCAGCACGTCCAGCCGCGGGTCCGGAACGCCCACCACGCCGACGTTCGGGTCGATGGTGGCGAACGGGTAGTTGGCCGCCAGGACCTCGTTCTTGGTCAATGCGTTGAACAGCGTGGACTTGCCGACGTTGGGCAGGCCGACGATGCCGATGGTGAGGCTCACGACCGTCCAGTCTACGGACGGTGCCGCCACTCGCTTCCGCGCCGATGCCGCCTGTCGCTGTCGCGAGACTGTCGTACCCCTCTGCTTCCCTGCAGCCATGACGTTCTTGATCGCCGTGTTGGCCCTGATCGCCGGGCTCGCCGTCGGCTGGCTGGCGAGCCGCGTCCGGGCGGAGTCCGAGCTGCGGGCGGCGCGCGACGAGGCGGCCGCGGTGCGGGCCGCCGCCGCGGCCGAGCACGCCGCGACGGCCAAGCGTGAAGAGCTGCTGATGGGGCACGGCAACCTCGCGGCCCTCGTCGCCCCGCTGCGCGACTCGCTCGGACGCGTCCAGCAGCAACTGGACGAGGTCCAGCGCGGCCGCGCCAGCTCCGACGCGGCGCTGCGCGAGCAGGTTTTCGCGATGAGCCGCACGTCCGAGCAACTGCGCAGCGAGACCGCCGCGCTCGTTACCGCGCTGCGCGCGCCACACGTGCGCGGGCGCTGGGGCGAGATGCAGCTCGAGCGCGTCGTCGAAGCCGCGGGCATGACCGAACACGTCGACTTCACCGCGCAGCTGAGCGTGACCGGATCGGACGGCAGCCGGCAGCGTCCGGACCTGGTCGTGCACCTGGCCGGCGGCAAGCAGGTCGTAGTGGACGCGAAGGCGCCGCTGGCCGGTTACCTGGCCGCTGCCGAGGCCGCCGACGACGCGGAGCGCGACGAGCGGCTCACCGCGCACGCCCGGCACCTGCGCACGCACATCGACCAGCTCGCGGCCAAGGAGTACTGGCAGCGGTTCACGCCGACTCCGGAGTTCGTGGTCTGCTTCGTGCCGGCCGACGCCATCCTCGACGCCGCACTGCGGGCCGACCCGACGCTGCTCGAGCACGCGTTCGAGCGGAACGTCGTGTTGGCGACGCCGGCCACGCTCGTCGCGCTGCTGCGCACCGTCGCCTACACGTGGCGGCAGGAGGCGCTGGCCGAGAACGCCGAGCGGGTGCACCGGCTCGGACGCGAGCTGTACCAGCGGCTGGGCAAGGTGGGCGAGCACGTCGACGCGCTGGGACGCAGCCTGGGCAAGGCCGTCGGCGCCTACAACGACGCCGTGGGGTCGCTGGAGCGGCGGGTACTGCCGAAGGCGCGGGAGATGTCGGCGCTCGGCGTCGTCGCGCCCGGCACCGAGATCCCGGAGCTGCAGCCGCTGACCGACGCCGCGCCCCGGCTGGTCTCGGCCGAGGAGCTGCTCACCTTAGACGGGGATGGGCAAATGCAGCGGCAGCTCAGGATCGGCGGGTAGCGTGAACCGTTGACCGAGCCGACGCCGGCCCGCCACTTCGTCCGTTCGGGCGACCACGGGCCGCCGGCATCGCCGCGCGAAGGAGTCCGACCTTGGCTGACGTGCCGCCGTACGGTGCCCGCTACGGCGCGGGCGGCGCGGCCGACGACGGCTGGGGGCCGGCGACCCCGGTCCGCGCGGGCGGCTCCGGCGCGGACCGCTCGTCCCGGCAGGCGCAGCGACGCGCCCCGGTCATGCCCGGCAGCACCAGCACCCTGCCGCCGCTGCCGCGGGACATGGACCCGCGGCCCCGCGAACGCGGGCTGGCCAGCTGGGCCGCCCTGGTCGTCCTGCTCGTCATTGCCGGCATCGGCGGTTTGATCGACTCGCTCAGCGGCACGCAGGTCCGCGGCGGCTTCAACATCGGCATCATCATCGCGGCGATCGTGGCGATCCTGCTGGTCCGCCGGTCGGGCATGTTCCCGATCGTGATCGCGCCACCGATCGTCTACTCGGTCGCCTCCGGCGCGATGCTCTACATCCGCTCCAGCGGGCTGAGCGACCACAAGGCGCTCTACGACGCGGCCGCCAACTGGCTGGTCTACGGCTTCCCGGCGATCGCCGGCGCGACCGCCGCGGTGCTGATCATCGCCGGCATCCGGATGCTCAGCCGCCGCTGACCGTCGGGGCAGCTCAGCGCGCGGTCAGCCCTCGGACGCGGCGGCCCGCAGGTCGCGGCGCAGCTCCTGCGGCAGCGCGAACGTCAGCCGCTCGTCCACCTCGTTGATCTCGCGCAGGTCGTCGAAGCCCTGCGAGGCGAGCCACTGCGCCACGTCCCGCACCAGGATCTCGGGCACGGACGCGCCGGACGACAGCCCGACGGTGCGCACACCGTCCAGCCACGACGCGTCGACCGCGTCGGCGTTCTCGACCAGGTGCGCCGCGGGGGCGCCACAGGCGAGCGCGACCTCGACCATCCGCACCGAGTTGGACGAGTTGGGCGAGCCGACGACGAGGAACAGGTCCACCTGCGGCGCGATGGTCTTGACCGCGGCCTGCCGGTTCTGCGTCGCGTAGCAGATGTCGTCCGACGGCGGCGACTGCAGCATCGGGAAGCGCTCGCGCAGCGCGGCCACGGTCTGCAGCGTCTCGTCGACCGACAGCGTGGTCTGCGACAGCCAGACGACCTTCTCCGGGTCGCGCACCTGCACGCGCGCGGCGTCCTCGGGGCCGTCGACCAGGATCACGTTCTTCGGCGCCTCGCCGCTGGTGCCGACGACCTCCTCGTGGCCCTCGTGGCCGATCAGCAGGATGTCGTAGTCGTCCTTGGCGAACCGGCGCACCTCGTGGTGCACCTTGGTCACCAGCGGGCAGGTCGCGTCGATCGTCCGCAGCTGCCGGGCCGCGGCCTGCTCGTGCACCTCCGGCGCGACACCGTGCGCCGAGAACACCACGACGGCGCCCTCGGGCACCTCCTCGTTCTCCTCGACGAAGATCGCGCCCTTGGCCTCGAGCGTCTTGACCACGTGCAGGTTGTGCACGATCTGCTTGCGCACGTACACCGGCGCGCCGTAGTGCTCCAGCGCCCGCTCGACGGTCTGCACGGCACGGTCGACGCCGGCGCAGTAGCCGCGGGGCTTGGCGAGCAGAACCGTCCCGCGCGGACCCGGTACGCCGGGTGCGGCGGACTGCTGGCCGGTTTCGCGCGAGCTCATGCCTGCCATGGTACGGACCGCCCGGATGCGGCAGGCTTGAGTCATGCCACAGCTGCCCTCCCCGCTCCGCGCCGCGATCGGCCTGGCTGCCGAAGCCGCCGAACAGGCGCGCTCCCTTCCGTCGACGCTGCCCAACAAGGCGCTCGAGTTGCCGATGCTCGCGGTGAGCACCGCGCTACAACTGTCGCTGCGCGCGCAGCAGCGGTACGCGATGCTCGCCGCCCGCGGCGACGAGATCCTCAACCACCGCGAGACGACCGACGAGCCGCCGGAGTGGGCGACGTTCGACGACCCCGCGCCGACGGACCCGAGCGGGCCGGCCCGGCCGACCGGGTCGCCCGGCCGCTCGAAGTTCGACATCGTCGGAGACGACTGACCGGTGGCCGCCGCGAGCACGCCGGAATCGCCGTGGCCGGTGCGCGTCGTCGCCGGGAAGATCGGCGAGTGGATCGCCCGGCTGGGCGAGGTGTGGGTGGACGGTCAGGTCGCCCAGCTGACCCGCCGTCCCGGCATGCCGACGCAGTTCCTGACGTTGCGCGACCCGGACGCGAACATCTCCCTGTCGGTGACCAGCCCGCGAGGCGTGCTGCCGGACGACGTGGCCGAGGGCGCGCGGATCCTGGTCCGCGCCCGTCCGGACTTCTGGCTCGAGCGGGGCACGCTGAGCCTGCGCGCGCTGGAGATCCGCCAGGTCGGCCTCGGTGAGCTGCTCGCCCAGCTGGAGCGGCTGCGGAAGCTGCTCGCGTCCGAGGGCCTGTTCGCGCGCGAGCGCAAGCGGCCGCTGCCGTTCCTGCCGCGCACCGTCGGCCTGATCACCGGACGCGCCAGCGCGGCCGAACGCGACGTGGTCGAGAACGCCCGCCGTCGGCTGCCGGGAGCGCGGTTCCGCATCGAGAACGTCGCCACCCAGGGCCCGTCGGCCGTTCCCGAGATCGTCGCCGCGCTGCAGCGCCTGGACGCCGACCCCGAGGTGGACGTCGTCGTGATCGCCCGCGGCGGCGGCAGCGTCGAGGACCTGCTGCCGTTCAGCAACGAGACGCTGGTGCGCGCGGTCGCCGGCGCGCGCACGCCGGTGGTGAGCGCGATCGGGCACGAGAGCGACGTGCCGCTGCTCGACCACGTCGCCGACCTGGCCGCGTCCACCCCGACCGACGCCGCCAAGCGGATCGTCCCGGACCTCGGCGAGGAGCAGGAGCAGATCGCGCAGCTGCGGCGCCGCGCCCGCGACTGCGTGCACCGCCGGCTCGACCGCGAGGCCGAGCTGATGGCGGGCCTGCCGGAGCGGATGCGCCGCGTCGTGCACGCGCGGCTGTCCGGTGAGGGCGAGCAGGTCGAGCAGCAGCGTGACCGCGCCCGCCGCCGGCTCACCGCCCTGCTGGACGCGGCCCGCAGCGAGATCGATCACGTCCGGGCCCGGGTCCGGACGCTGTCGCCGCAGGCCACCCTCGAACGCGGCTACGCGGTGGTCCAGCTGGCGGACGGCTCCGTGGTGCGCGACCCGCGGGACGCGACGGGCCGGCTGCGGGTTCGCGTGGCCCTTGGCGAGTTCGAAGCCCGGGTGTCGGACTAGTCTCGGTCCGTGCCTGAACCGTCCACGCCGCCGGCCGACCTCTCGTACGAGGCCGCCCGGGCCGAGCTGCGCGAGGTCGTCGCGAAGCTGGAGTCCGGCGGCCAGTCGCTCGAGGAGTCGCTGGCCCTCTGGGAGCGCGGCGAGCTGCTCGCCGACGTCTGCCAGCAGTGGCTGGCCGGCGCCACCGAGCGTCTCGACGCCGCGATCGCAAAACACGACGAATAGGATCAAGAACAGCGAAACCACCCGGAGTCCCGCCGGGTGATCAGCGCTCGCGCGACGAGCGAGGCAGACAGGAGGAACTCATGTCCCCCGAAACCCCGCACGTGCCCGAAGCGCTGGCCGTCAGCAAGCAGGCTCCGGACCGCAACCTGGCGCTCGAACTCGTCCGCGTGACCGAGGCCGCGGCCATGGCCGCCGGCCGCTGGGTCGGCCGCGGCGACAAGATCGGCGGCGACGGTGCGGCCGTCGACGCGATGCGCGCGCTGATCGGCACCGTCTCGATGCGCGGCGTCGTCGTGATCGGCGAGGGCGAGAAGGACGAAGCCCCGATGCTGTTCAACGGCGAGCAGGTGGGCGACGGCACCGGCGCGATGTGCGACGTCGCCGTCGACCCGATCGACGGAACCACGTTGATGAGCAAGGGCATGCCGGGCGCGATCGCGGTCATCGCGGTGTCCGAGCGCGGCACGATGTTCGACCCGTCCGCCGTGTTCTACATGGAGAAGATCGTCGCGGGACGGGACGCCGCCGACGTCATCGACATCACCGCGCCGCCCGGCGAGAACATCCGCCGCGTGGCCAAGGCGAAGAACGGCAAGGCCGAGGATGTCACCGTCTGCATCCTGGACCGGCCGCGGCACCAGGAGCTCGTGCAGCAGGTGCGCGAGGCGGGCGCGCGGATCAAGTTCATCTCCGACGGCGACGTCGCCGGGGCGATCGCGGCGGCCCGACCAGGCACCGGCGTCGACCTGTTGCTTGGCATCGGCGGCACGCCCGAGGGGATCATCGCCGCGGCCGCGATGCGCTGCATGGGCGGCGTGATCCAGGCCCGGCTCTGGCCGCGCGACGAGGACGAGCGACGCAAGGCCCTGGATGCCGGCCACGACCTGGAGCGGGTGCTGGTCACCGAGGACCTGGTGCGCGGCGACGACATCTTCTTCTGCGGCACCGGGATCACCACCGGCGACCTGCTGCAGGGCGTCACCTACAACGCCGATTCGGTGCAGACCCACTCGATCGTGATGCGCTCGAAGTCGGGCACGATCCGCATGGTCGATTCATGGCACCAGCTGGGCAAGTTGCGGGCCTATTCGGCCGTAGACTTCGACCGCAACTAGACCCGTCCAGCCCGGAGGCCTGCCATGCTCGTCGTGACCACCAATGACATTCCGGGCTGGCAGATCCAGCGCGTGTGCGGCGAGGTGTTCGGGCTGACCGTCCGCTCGCGCAACGCGTTCTCGCAGATCGGCGCCGGCTTCAAGTCGATGTTCGGCGGCGAGCTGCAGGGCATGACCAAGAACCTGGTCGAGAGCCGCAACGAGGTCATGGCGCGCATGCTCGAGCACGCGCGCGCGAAGGGCGGCAACGCGGTCGTCGCGATGCGCTTCGACACGTCCGAGATGGGCGACGTCTGGACGGAGCTGTGCGCGTACGGGACCGCGGTCGTCGCCGTGCCGATGGACGAGGGCGCCCGCCAGACCGCTGCCGCGCTGGGCTACGGCCAGCCCGGCGGGGCGCCCACCTCGCCCGAGCCGGTCAACCCGCAGCAGATGCAGACCCAGCAGCTGCAGCAGCCGTTCGGCCAGCAGTACCCGCAGCAGTAACGCTCATCCGGCGTCACTAGGCTGGCTGTGCCCGTTGAGGGCAGGCCTAGTCGACGAGCCCGGGAGTGTGCCGTGACCGATTCGCAGGACTACCGCATCGAGACCGATTCGATGGGCGAGGTCCGCGTTCCCGCCGCCGCGAAGTGGCGCGCGCAGACGCAGCGGGCGGTCGAGAACTTCCCCATCTCCGGCCAGCCGATCGAGCGCGAGCTGATCGCCGGCCTGGCGCTGATCAAGGGCGCCGGGGCGCGGGTGCGGGCCAAGCGCGGGCTGCTGGACGCGGCCAAGGCCGAGGCGATCGCCGCCGCCGCCGTCGAGGTCGCGCGCGGCGACTGGGACGCCGAGTTCCCGATCGACGTGTTCCAGACCGGCTCGGGCACCTCGTCTAACATGAACACCAACGAGGTGCTCGCGACGCTGGCCGCCGAGCGGCTCGGGTCGTCGGTCCACGCGAACGACGACGTGAACGACCCGCTGTCGAGCAACGACCAGTTCCCGTCGGCGATTCACGTCGCGGCGACGAAGGCGGTCGTCAACGACCTCAAGCCCGCGCTCGCGCACCTGGCCGACGCGCTGCAGGCGAAGGCGGACGAGTTCGCGTCCGTGGTGAAGTCCGGACGCACCCACCTGATGGACGCGACGCCGGTGACGCTGGGCCAGGAGTTCGCCGGCTACGCGGCGCAGGTGCGGTACGGCATCGAGCGGCTGGACGCGGTGCTGCCGCGCGTCGCCGAGCTGCCCCTGGGCGGGACGGCCGTCGGCACCGGCATCAACGCGCCGGCGGGCTTCGCGGCCGAGGTGATCGCGCTGATCGCGTCCGAGACCGGGCTGCCGCTGACCGAGGCGCGCGACCACTTCGAGGCACAGGGCGCGCGGGACGGGCTGGTCGAGCTGTCCGGTGCGCTGCGGACGATCGCGGTCGGCCTGAACAAGGTCAGCAACGACATCCGCTGGATGGGTTCCGGTCCGCGCACGGGCCTGACCGAGATCTTCCTGCCCGACCTGCAGCCGGGCAGTTCCATCATGCCGGGCAAGGTGAATCCGGTTCTGTGCGAGGCCGTATGCCAGGTCGTCGCGCAGGTCGTCGGCAACGACGCGGCCGTCGCGTTCGGTGGCGCCGCGGGCAACTTCGAGCTGAACGTGATGCTGCCGGTGATCGCGCGCAACGTGCTCGAGTCCGTCCGGCTGCTCGCGAACGTCTCGCGCGTGTTCGCGGACCGCTGCGTGAGCGGCATCGAGGCGAACGTCGAGCGCTGCAAGGAGTACGCGGAGTCCTCGCCGTCGATCGTCACGCCGCTGAACCACTACGTCGGCTACGACGAGGCGTCCAAGATCGCCAAGCAGGCGCTGAAGGAGCGCAAGACGATCCGGCAGGTCGTGATCGAGCGCGGGCACGTCCCGGGCAAGATCAGCGAGGAGCAGCTGGACCAGGTGCTCGACGTCCTGTCGATGACCCGCCCAGCGCAGTAGCGGGACTCAGACGAGCTCCACCGCACACGGCAGGTCCGGTGAACGGCTCAAGCGGGCGTCCGCAGTCAGCAACGGCACGCCGAGCGCCGCTGCCAGCGCGACGTAAAGAGCGTCGTAGAAGCTGAGGTTGTGCCGCAGCGTCCAGGCGAATTCGGAGAGGGCCCCGACGTGCGGGTACCGGTGCGCGACGAGAACGTGCGCCGCGCGCACAGCTCGCACCGACTCGTCGGGGCTCAGGAGTCCGGCGAATTCGTGCCGACGCAGGACGTTGGCGACCTCCGCGTCGACGAGGTGCGGCGCGTGTCCACGCAGCGTCGCGAGCCGCGCACGCAGTGCGGAAGCCTCATCGGTCTTCGCGCTCGTCGCCAGCACCAGGGCGGAGGCGTCGAGCACGCAGTCGGTCATCTGCGCTCGGCGGCGAGGTCGGAGGCGATCGACTGCCGCGTCGCGCCCGGGGTGTCGTTCTCGGCCAGCGTGGCTTCGAGGTCGGCCAGCACCTCGTCGCTGGTGGCGTGCCCGGCGAAATCGATCACCACGTCGCGCATGTACGACTGGATGGAGCGCCCGCTTGTGCGCGCACGCCGCCGAATGACCTCGTAGGCATCCTCCGGGATGTCGCGGATCTGGATCGTCGCCATAGCGCTATTTTAGCGCTGCAGCACAGCAGCCGTCGTATCACGCGACATGATGGGCACGTGAGTAGCACGGGCGCGCAGATCGCCGCTGCACGACGGGCGGCCGGACTGACGCAGGACGAACTCGCCGCGTCGGCGGACGTCTCGAACGACGCGACGATGATCCGCCCATCCTCGAGCCGTAGCGCACAGCGTCAATCTTTCCCGCTAGAGCGCGACAAGCAGGCTCAGTTCTCACGGGCGCCGCGGCGGCGCTGCAGCAGCAGAAGGCCGCCGAGGAGCAGCAGCACCCCGAGCAGCGTCAGCAGCGCGATGTCGGATCCGGTCGACGCGAGCCCGTGGCCGCCCGCAGACTGCCCGCTGGAGCCATTCGACCCGCCGGAGCGGCTCGTCGAGACGCCCCCGACCCCATGGGACGAGGACGCTCCGGAGCCGCCGTCGGAACCGCTGCTAGGGGCAGCCGGGCTCGAAGTGGGTGGCGGCGTTGAACTGGTTGCAACACCGCCGATCGTGACCGGCACAGCGGCGTCGGCGACCTTCACCGTCAGGGCGGTGGCGTCGTGCATGCTCGCGTAGGCAGCGCCGCTCGGGTCGTGGACGCTCGCGCAACCGTGCAGCGTGATCGATCCGCCCGCGATGGTTCCCGCCGCGCCGAGCTTCGCGCCGGTGCACGGATCGAGCGTGGAGTCCAGCGTGCTCAGCAGCTCACTGGCCGGGTCGGCGTCCGAGCCTGCCGCGTTCCCGGTGATGATTACCGTGACCGGCAGTCCGTCACACGCTCCCGCGTCGAAGCCGTCGACGGTCACACCTGCGATGGCCGAGCCGTCCGGGGAGCTGCTGCCGAAATCGGTCAAGAAGTGCACCTGTGCACCGCTCGTCGCCGCGGCACACGCCGAACCGCTCGTCGCCGCCTGCGCCGGCTGCGCCACGGCGAACAGCCCGACCCCTGCGGCAGCTACGGCGAACGCTGCCGCCAGCGCACGCCGGGTTCGGGCTGGTCGGCTCGCCGAGTTAGCGGCGTCCCCGTGAGCCATTGGGCTCCAGCTTCCTTTCGCGTGACGACGCCTGCTCGACGTTGTCCGGCTCGCTCGGCTGCGGCTCCGCGGCCTCGCCGATCACCGAGGTGTAGCGGTACAGGATTCCGCTGTCCCACACGGCGTAGGTGTCGGCGTTGTCGGCTGCCACGTGCATGATCACGGCGTCGTACCGCTTGGCCAGATCGGCGAGCGCCTCCATGCTCGTGACGTCGGCTACCGGACCGGTATGCGCGGTCACGGCCTCCACCGGCACGAGCTGTGCGCCGTACAGCGCGCGGATCCGATCCCGGTCACCGGGCGAGCGGCCCGCGCGCAGCGGGCGCGCGAACCACAGGCACAGCAGCAGGCAGAGGCCGGCAATCCCGAACCCGACGATCCGCGAGGCAGTCACCGCGGGGTGAAGGAAGAGCAGCGGCACCGTGTTGGGCGAGGACGCGTCGTAGCCGATCGAGCCACGCGAGCTCCGCTTGAGCGCATCGGCCGGTGACGGAGTGGATCCGTCGCTCGACGTCGAGGTCGCGATCGCGAGCGTCGTGCCGCTAAAGGCCATCGGCAGCGCCGGCGCGTAGTGAGTCTGCGCGAGTTGCCGGCCACCGACCGTGCCGACGACCTTGATCTGCGGCACCAGCGAAACCGTCGTACCGGCCCCGGTGCCCAGGTCACGACCCGCGGTATCGATGTAGGCCTTGATCGCGGCCAGCGGAAGGGTGCCGGAGACGCTGGCATGGTTGCCGTTGAACGGCTGCGCCGCCGCGATCGGAAACACCTTCGCCAGCCCCTGTCCGAGGTCAACATTCGCCTCGAGCGCAGCGGTGCCGTGTACCCGGCTCGGCGCGGCTGCGGACAACCGGTAGTCGAACCGGACCTGCACCGGGCCGACCAGCTTGGTGATGATTGGCTCGCCCGTGGTCAGGCCGTCCGCGCCGTAGATCGAAGTCGCCGGAGCCGTTGCCGAGTAGTTGAAACGTCCCGACTGCGTGTAGGCGAGCTTGTGCTGCTTGACGACAGTGGTCGGCCGCGTCAGGGCGAAGAGGCCCACCGCCAGCGCAAGGATGCCGATGATCCCGAGGATCGTGATCGACTCCAGCGGACGGAACGCCGGCTGGGCGTCACCGTCCGTGCGACGTGAACTCATGATCTGGGCGTCCTTTCCCTATGGCGACTGCGGCGCAGCCGTGGTGATGCAAGCGAGTGTCGGCGTCACGGTGCAGTGCACGGTGAACTTGCTGACGCCGGCATACGTCGGTTGAACGGTGTTGGAA
>Ga0164242_10001680_pt1 | contig 26227 bp, 23 predicted proteins | sample OricomgcompostMG_FD_108783 | JGI IMG/M metagenome (GOLD analysis project Ga0164242, IMG submission 108783) | Miracle-Growth compost microbial communities from Emeryville, California, USA - Original compost - Miracle growth compost (MG) ...
GCAGACCGTGCTGGTCGACCGGACTGCGCTGATCATCGCCCACCGGCTCTCGACGGTCGGGATCGCCGACCGGGTGCTGGTGATGTCCGACGGGCGGATCGTGGAGGACGGGACGCCTGCCGACCTCTTGGCGGAGGGAACCGGGGAGTACGCGGCCCTAGCAAGGGCCTGGCGCGAAAGCCTTGTCTAGAGCGGATGTGCCATCCGCCCAGCTATAGGGAGGCGGATGTGCCATCCGCGCTAACGGGGGCGTGGCGTTCGAGGAAGGCGTAGACCTCGATCGTGTCGACGCCGGGGAAGGTGCCTTGCGGCAGTGCGCCGGCGAGCAGGTGGCTGTGTGCCCGTGCCGACGGCCAGGTCTGTCCCCCCCAACGCTGCTCGAGCTCCGCGGGCGGCCGGCGGCAGCAGCTGGGCGCCGGGCACGTCGACTTGGCCCGATGCTGGGTACCCGACGCGCGGAACCACTTGGCGTGCTGGAACGGGACGCCGACGGTCACCGCGAACTCGCCGCCGGGGGACGGCTGCACGTGCGCCGTGCAGAAGAACGTGCCATTCGGAGTGTCGGTGTACTGCGCGTATGTCCCGTACCGCTCCGGTGCCTGGAAGACGCGGCGCGACGAGTACTGGCGGCACGCTCGCTGACCTTCGATCGCCCCGGTCGCGTCGGACGGATAGGCGAGCCCGTCGTTCTCGTACGCCTTGTAGATCGTGCCGGTGTTGTCGGTGCGGGTGAAGTGCACCGGCAGGTCGAGGTGATGCGTTGCGAGGTTGGTGAACCGGTGCGCGGCCGTCTCGTGGGACACCGCGAACACGTCGCGCAGATCCTCCATGTCGATCGCGTGGTCACGCTTCGCCCCGTCGAGGAAGGCCACCGCGGCCGACTCAGGCACCAGCGCCGCGGCCGCGAAGTAGTTTGCCTCGACGCGCTGGCGTAAGAAGTCCGCGAAGTCGCGGGGGTCGGTGTGCCCGAGCGCGAAGTGCCCGAGCGTCTGCAGGACGACGTAGCGCGGGTCGTGGCCGGCGGGCTGTTGGGGCAGGTAGATCCGTCGGTTGGCGAGGTCAGTGACAGATCGCGTCGACTCCGGAAGGTCGACGACGTTGTGCAGCGTGAATCCGAAATGGGCCGCAAGGTCGCTGATCAGGCGCTGCGGAACCGCGCCGCCGGCGTAGCCGACGGCCGCGAGTGCCGCGGACGCCGCTGTTTCGATCTCGGGGAAGTAGTTGTCGACGCTGCGCATCTGTCTGCGCAGTGCGACGTTTGCCGCACGTGCTGCCTCCGGCGTCGCGGCGAAGCGAGCGTCGCGTCGCTGTAGCTCGTCGTGCAGGGCCACGACATGCTCAAGCACGTCGGTCGGGATCCGGGGGCTCGGCCGCAGCGGCGGCAGACCGAGCGACGCGTACGACGGCTCCCGCTGGGCATGTTCCAGGGCAATCTCGAGTGCGGCTCGACGAGAGGGAGGCTCGGTGCGCAGCAAGTCCTCGACGGTGACGTCGAGCGCGACGGCGATCGCCTGGAGCAAAGACAGCCGCGGCTCGCGGCGCCCGTTCTCGATGGTCGACAGCGCGGAGCTTGCCGATCCCACCCGAGCCGCGAGGTCGGCAAGGGTCATGTTGCGACTGCGACGCAGGTGACGGATGCGTTGCCCCAACGTCACCGGGTCTACGCCGACAGCTGCCATGTTCTTCACATTACGCGAATATTTGCGATTCTTCTACACTTCAAAGGTGCTACCGCCCAGTAGGGATCCGGCATAGTGTGAACACCGTAGGAAGTTCACTCACCGTCAACGAAGACAACGAGGAGCCATCCCGTGAGCAGCCAGACCGACCAGGCAGAGGCCCTAGCCAAGGACTGGGAGACCAACCCCCGCTGGAAGGGTGTCAAGCGCAACTACAGCGCAGCGGACGTCATCCGGGTGCGCGGCTCGGTGCAGGAGGAGCACACTCTCGCCCGCCGCGGCGCCGAGAAGCTGTGGAACCTGGTCAACTCCGAGGACTACATCAACGCCCTCGGGGCCCTCACCGGCAACCAGGCCGTGCAGCAGGTGCGCGCCGGCCTGAAGGCGATCTACCTCTCCGGCTGGCAGGTTGCCGGTGACGCCAACCTCTCCGGCCAGACCTATCCGGACCAGAGTCTCTACCCGGCCAACTCGGTCCCCGCTGTCGTCCGCCGCATCAACAACGCGCTGAAGCGCGCCGACGAGATCACCTGGTCCGAGGGCAAGACGGACGTCGACTGGTTCGCGCCGATCGTCGCCGACGCCGAGGCCGGCTTCGGTGGCGTGCTCAACGCGTTCGAGCTGATGAAGTCGATGATCGCCGCCGGCGCTGCCGGCGTGCACTGGGAAGACCAGCTGTCATCGGCCAAGAAGTGTGGTCACCTCGGCGGCAAGGTCCTCATCCCGACCAACCAGCACGTCAAGGTCCTCAACGCGGCGCGCCTCGCAGCCGACGCGGAGGGCGTTCCCACGCTCGTCGTCGCGCGCACCGATGCGCAGGCGGCGACGCTGCTCACGAGCGATGTCGACGAGCGCGACGCGCAGTACGTCGTCGGTGAGCGGACCGCTGAGGGCTTCTACCGCGTGTCGGGTGGCATCGATCCGTGCATCACGCGTGGTCTCGCGTACGCGCCGTACGCCGACCTGCTCTGGATGGAGACCTCGACGCCGGACCTCGAGCTCGCACGGCAGTACGCCGAGGCGATCAAGAAGGAGTTCCCGGACCAGCTGCTCGCCTACAACTGCTCGCCGTCGTTCAACTGGAAGCAGCACCTCGACGACGACACGATCGCGAAGTTCCAGCGCGAGCTCGGCGCGATGGGCTACAAGTTCCAGTTCATCACCCTCGCCGGGTTCCACGCCCTCAACTACTCGATGTACGAGCTGGCCAAGGGCTACTCGACGCGCGACATGTCGGCGTACGTCGAGCTGCAGGAGAAGGAGTTCGCGGCCGAGGCCGACGGCTACACCGCGACGAAGCACCAGCGTGAGGTCGGCGCCGGGTACTTCGACCTCGTCGCGACCGCGATCGACCCCGAGGCCGAGACGCTCGCGCTGAAGGGCTCCACCGAGGAAGAGCAGTTCCACTAGGTCGAAGAAGAGCGACAACCGAGAATCCGAGGGGGAAGCTGTGTTGAACAGCGCATGCGACGCGACGCAGAGGTGCAACGGCCGGCTCTTCGACGGAAGCGCCTGCAACAACCTGCTGCTGGAGTGCTCGGGCTGCGGCTCGGCCGGCTGCCACGGGGAGGGCTGTGACTCCCAGCAGTTCGTCGGCTCCGCCTGTGACTGCGGGGCGACGGTCAGCGTGTTGACCCGGGCGCTCGTCGGGGCCTCAGCGGCCTGACTGCCCCACCGTCAGGTGAGAAACCCCCGCGTCCGGCGGGGGTTTTTCGCTTGCTAGAGTTTGCGTTCAAAGCACGGACACACAGTGTTGGAAGCAACCAGGGTGCCGTGACCCGGCAGTACCCATTCTTCGAAGACCTACCGCAGGAGGTCGGCCGCCGGCCATGAACATCGTCGTGTGCGTGAAGCAGGTGCCCGACACCTACGAGGAAAAGAAGCTCAGCGACGCTGACAAGACCCTCGACCGCGAGGGCGTCGAAGGCGTCATGAACGAGCTGGACGAGTACGCCGTCGAAGAGGCGTTGCGGCTCAAGGAGGCACACGGCGGCGAGGTCACCATCCTCACCGTCGGCCCGGAGAAGGCGGTCGAGACGATCCGCAAGGCGCTGTCGATGGGTGCCGACGCCGCCGTCCACGTCGTCGACCCGGCGCTGCACGGCTCGGACGCGCTCGCCACGTCGTACGCCCTTGCGCAGGCGCTCGGGACCATCCAGCACGACCTGGTCATCCTCGGGGTCGAGTCGACGGACGCGCGGATGAGCGTGGTCCCGGCGATGCTCGCCGAGCGCACCGGTGCCGCGCAGCTGTCGTTCGCCCGCAAGGTCGAGGTCAACGGCTCGACCGTCAAGATCGAGCGGCAGACCGATACCGGCTACGACGTTGTCGAGGCGCAGACCCCGGCGATCGTCTCGGTCGTCGAGAAGATCAATGAGCCGCGCTACCCGTCGTTCAAGGGGATCATGGCGGCCAAGAAGAAGCCGCTGACGACGCTGAGCGTCGCCGACGCCGGCATCGACACCTCGAAGGTGGGTCTGGGCGGCTCCGGCACCTCGGTGGCCGAGTTCGCGGCTCGGCCGCCGAAGCAGGCCGGCACGATCGTCAAGGACGAGGGCGACGGCGGCGTCAAGCTCGCCGAGTTCCTCGCTTCGCAGAAGATCATCTGAGACCGGGACGACAGGAGAGGTAACGCAAGATGGCTGAGGTCCTGGTTCTCGTCGAGCACTTCGAGGGAGCGCCCAAGAAGGTCACGCTCGAGCTGCTCACCCTGGCGCGTTCGCTCGGTGAGCCGTCGGCGGTATACGTCGGCGCCGGCTACGACAACGCGAAGGCGGTGCTCGCCGAGTACGGCGCGCAGAAGGTCTACATCGCGGCCGACGGCGAGCTCGACAACTACATCATCGCGCCGAAGGCGGAGGTGCTCGCCCAGATCGTCGGCAGCGCATCGCCCGCTGCGGTGCTGATCCCGTCCTCGCCCGAGGGCAAGGAGATCGCCGCACGTCTCGCCGTGAAGCTCGACTCCGGCATCATCACCGATGCGGTGGGTGTGAGCGACGGCTTCGTGTGCGACCAGTCGATCTTCGGTGGCGGCTACACCGTCAAGTCGCAGGTGAGCAAAGGAACGCCGGTCATCACGGTTCGCCCGAACTCGACGCCGCCGGAGCCGTCGCCCGCGACGCCGGTCGAGGAGCAGGTGGCGGTATCGCTTTCCGACGCCGCGAAGAAGGCCAAGGTCCTCGAGCGGGTCAGCGAGAAGAAGGGCGGCCGCCCCGAGCTGACCGAAGCCGAGATCGTCGTCTCCGGTGGCCGCGGCCTGGGATCCGGGGAGCACTTCGCCCTGATCGAGAAGTTCGCGGACTCGCTCGGTGCCGCGGTCGGTGCATCACGTGCCGCGACCGATGCCGGCTGGTACCCGCATCAGAACCAAGTCGGGCAGACCGGCAAGACGGTCTCGCCGCAGCTCTACATCGCAGTTGGCATCTCCGGCGCGATCCAGCACCGGGCCGGTATGCAGACCTCGAAGACGATCGTCGCGATCAACAAGGACCCCGAAGCGCCGATCTTCGAGCTCGTCGACTTCGGCGTCGTGGGCGATTTGTTCGACGTTGTCCCGCAGGTAACCGAGCAGATCGAGGCGCGCAAGGGCTGACTGCAGGGTTCTCCCTGTAGTTTTTCGACGTGGCAACGGCCTGGTTCCAGCACACCCCGAGCTCGCTCGCCTCGCTGCAGGACCAGTTGGTCGCGGCGCAGGTTCGCGACTCGGTCGCGCCGTTCTCGCCGCTGTGGCGGCGGCGGTTCAGTGAGCTCAACCGCAGGGCCGCCACGATTCGCAGCGTCGCCGACCTCGAGTCGATCCCGGCGATGGGCGAGCGGGAGGTCAGCCCGACCGGTGACCCGGCCGGCATGGCCGCGCTGGTGCTGCAGGCCGGCGAAGCGGGATTCGCGCTGCACGCGGAAGGGCCGGCGCTGCGCCGGGCGATGCGGCTGCGGGTAATGCGCAATGACGCCTATCAGCGGGCCGTGGATGCGGACACGCGCGCGACCTCGTATGTCTTCTCCGGGTACGGGATGCGCTACCCGATCGCGTCGACTCGAGCGGACCTCGACACCATTGCCCGGGCCGGGGCGCGGCTGTGGGCGGTCCTCGGTCTGACCCGCAACGATGTCCTGCTCTCGGGGGTCGAGCCGGCCGCGACGACAGAGCACGTCGCATTGCAGTACGCCGCGCTCGGCGCAGGCGCTCCGGCGCTGTTTCCCGGCAGCCGGCCCGAGGCGATCGCCGCGGCGGCGCGGCTCGCCCCCCCGACAGTCCTCGCCTTGCCCACCGATGCCGCCGTCGAGGTCCTCGATCGGCTACGCGGCCTCAGCTCGCTGCGGACGGTGCTGCTCGTCGGCGCCCCCACCGACGCCGAGCGCCTCGCGGCGACCCACGCGGCGCACCGTGCCGTCGGTGCAGGCGACCTCGCCGTTCTTGCTGTCCACGCACCGGCGGGTGCCCGAGTCCTTTGGGGGGAGTGCCGGCAGTCCGGCGGAAAGACCGGCCTGCACGCGTATCCCGATCTGGATGTGCTGCAGGTGGTCGATCCGGAGTCCGGTGAACACACCACGGGTGGCGGCGAGCTCGTCCTCACCCAGGTCGGCATGCGCGGCAGCGCCCTGCTGCGGTGGCGGACCGGCGACGTCGTCACCGGCGTGACGACCCAGCCCTGCCCTGGGTGCCACCATGCGCTGCCGCGCGCTGAGGGATTGCGCCGCCACGCGCTGGTGAGCGGGCTCGGCACCGATGGCGAGGTCATCGACCTCCGGGCGATTGCCACCGCGCTAGGCGGGCGGCAAGACATCCGTGACTGGCGGATCGTGGCAGGACGGCGAGGCCGTGGGGGCTCACGCGTCGTGGTGCGGGTCGTTGCGAACGGTGGCGATGCGGCCGCCATGGTGATCGGGGCGGCGGCGGACATTCGCTCGCTCGCCGGCGCTCTGCCCACCCAGATCGTCCTGTCCGACCCGTACGAGATCCAGAGCCTGCGCGGCGAGCACTACTCAGAGCGGATTCTCGCGGAATAGGCCGGTTCGGCCGAGCCTTCTAGGCTCTGAATGTCAGTGCCGGTGCAATCGGCTTCAGTTCAGGGCGGGGGTGGGGTGGCAGACGTGGCTTACCTGGATCACGCGGCGACGACGCCGATGCTTCCCGAGGCGGTCGACCGGATGGCCGAGCTGCTCGGCCGGGTCGGCAACGCCTCGTCGCTGCATGCCGCGGGTCGGCAGGCACGGCGCATCGTCGAGGAGTCGCGTGAGACAGTCGCGGCGGCCTTGGGTGCCCGGCCCAGCGAGGTCGTCTTCACCAGCGGTGGCACGGAGAGCGACAACCTCGCCGTGAAGGGCCTCTACTGGGCTCGGCACGACGCCGATGACCTGCGCCGCCGCGTCCTGGTCAGCGCTGTCGAGCACCATGCCGTGCTCGACCCCGCGGTATGGATCGCCGAGCGCGGTGGCGGCGAGCTCGTGGTCGTCCCGGTGGATGCGCTCGGTCGGTTGTCCCCGGACTCGCTGCGGGCAGCGATCGACGAGGCGCCCGACCAGGTGGCTGTGGTCAGTGCGATGTGGGCCAACAACGAAGTCGGCACGGTGGCGTCGGTCGCCGAGCTCGCCGAGGTGGCTGCGGAGTACGGCGTCCCCTTGCACACCGATGCGGTGCAGGCCGCCGCATCGTTGCCGGTTGACTTCGCCGCATCGGGTGCGGCGGCGCTGACCGTCACGGGGCACAAGCTTGGTGGTCCCGTCGGGGTCGGTGCTCTGCTGCTCGGGCGCGACGTCGAATGCGCGCCACTGCTGCACGGCGGCGGGCAAGAGCGTGACGTCCGATCGGGCACCCTCGACGTCCCGGCGATCGCAGCCTTCGCGGTCGCGGTTGAGGTCACCGTCAAGGAGCAGGCGCAGCGGGCCGAGTCGTTGGCCGCCCTCCGTGACGACCTGATCCGTCGCGTGCTGGACGTCGTACCCGATGCCCAGCTCAACGGTGATCCGACGAGCGCCCCGGCACATCGGCTGCCCGGCAATGCCCACTTCTCCTTCCCCGGCTGCGAGGGTGACGCGTTGCTGATGCTGCTCGACGCGCAGGGCATCGAGTGCTCCACCGGCTCGGCCTGCTCGGCAGGTGTGGCTCGGCCGAGCCATGTGCTGATCGCGATGGGGCAGGATGAGGAGCGAGCGAAGTCGTCGTTGCGCTTCTCCCTCGGGCACAGCTCGACGGCTTCCGACGTCGATGCTCTGATCGCCGCGATCGGACCGGCTGTGGAACGAGCACGCACGGCGGCGGCGCGCTAGTCATGAAGGTTCTTGCCGCGATGTCAGGCGGCGTGGACTCGGCCGTGGCCGCGGCGCGGGCGCTCGACGCCGGTCACGACGTCACAGGAGTTCATCTCGCCCTGTCTCCGAAGCCCGCCTCCTTTCGCGATGGCGCGCGCGGCTGCTGCTCTCTCGAGGACTCACGGGATGCTCGCCGGGCCGCCGACGTTCTCGGTATCCCGTTCTATGTCTGGGACGTCGCGGAGCGCTTCAACCGCGACGTCGTCGAGGACTTCGTCGCCGAGTACGCCGCGGGCCGTACGCCGAACCCCTGCGTGCGATGCAACGAGCGGATCAAGTTCGCGGCGGTCCTCGATCGGGCGCTCGCTCTTGGCTTCGACGCGGTCGCGACCGGTCACTACGCCCGGATCGTCGACGGGCGGTTGCACCGCGCGCTCGACGGCGAGAAGGACCAGTCCTACGTCCTGGCGGTCTTGCGGCCCGACCAGATCGCGGCGGCGATGTTCCCCTTGGGACAGTCGCGCAAGGCTGAGGTGCGGGAGGAGGCGGCCCGGCGCGGGCTGGCGGTCGCCGCCAAACCGGACAGCCATGACATCTGCTTCATCCCGTCCGGAGACACGGCCGGTTGGCTGCGCTCGCGGCTGGGCGACGCGCCGGGCGACATCCTCGATGAGTCGGGTTCGGTGGTCGGTCAGCACTCGGGGACGTACGGGTTCACCATCGGACAGCGGAAGGGCCTCAACATCGGCAGCCCGACCGAGGACGGCCGTCCGCGCTACGTGTTGTCGATCTCGCCGGTCGACCGAACGGTGACCGTCGGGCCGGCCGAACGCCTCGAGGTGTCTCGCATCGAGTGCGGCGAGCCCACGTGGTGTGGTGCCGCGCTCGCACCGGATCGGGTCGCTGCGCTCGCCCAGGTGCGAGCCCACGCCGAGCCGGTCGCATGCACCGCCTACCTCGACGACGGTCGACTGGTCGTCGAGCTCGCCGATCGGCTGGCAGGGGTGGCACCGGGGCAGACGCTCGCGCTGTACGAGGCCGACCGCGTGATCGGCTCGGCGACGATTGAGTCCGCCGCTTGAGGGTTTCACCCACGCCCGGAACCACGCGGTACGCGGTCTGGCTGCACGCGGTGAACCTCGGCAGCCACAACAAGGTGCCGATGGCCTGGCTGCGTGATGCCGCGACAGATGCCGGCTTCGAAGGCGTCGCGACGTACCTGCAGAGCGGGAATCTCGTCGTGTCGTCGGCGGCAACGGCCGACGTCGTGCGAAACCAGGTCACCGCGCTGATCCGGGATGGTCGTGATCTCGACGTCGACGTGACCGTGCGCAGCCGCACCCAGCTCGCCAGGGTGATCGACCGAAACCCGATGCGTGACCGCGTCGGCGAGCCGTCCAAGCTCCACGTCAGCTTCCTGACGGGCAAGCCCGACGCCCAGGGCGTCGCCTCGATCGACGTCGAGAAGTACGCACCCGACGAGTTCGTGGTGTCCGGGACTGAGATCTACCTGTGGTTTCCGAACGGCGCCGGGAGGTCGAAGCTCGCGACACTGCCCTGGCGCAAGAAGGTCGGCGTCGGCGGTACGGCGCGCAACTGGCGGACCGTGCTCGCGATGCTCGAACTGCTTGACGAAGGGTGACCGGTTGTACGCGGGGCGCGACATAAACTCCCCGGCATGGCCGACTCCGTCCAGCTGACCGACCTCGACGTCATCGCGCGCTACAGCATCGCGGTGCGCTCTGCCACGGCGGACCGTGACGAGCTGCTCGAGACGCTGCGCGCGGACGTGGCGTGGCTGGAACGGGGGCGAACCCGAAGCAGCACCAGCGCCGGCCGTTCGCCGGCCGACGGCGACGAGGCGGCGCAGGAGGAGGCGGACCTCGAGGAGCCGGAGTCCTCGTCGCGCCCGAAGCGGGCGACCTCCGCCAAGCGCGCGACAGCCAGGCGCTCGTCGCGCACTTAGGGGCAGCGAGAGAAGAGATCGTGGCCGAAGGGTCTCAGGCCGCTGGCCGCGGCATAGCCGAGGTGGCCCTTGCCATCGGTCCCACCGGTCGTGATCCCGAAGATGTCCTCGAGGCTACGCAGCAACGAGTAGTGGTTGTACGGCATGGTGTCGCGCTTGCCCTTGGCCACACAGTGGCCGATGACGAGGGTCCCGATCCGTCCACCACCAGGACCGGTGATTCCGGGGAGTGGGTTGGTAGGCCCGGCCTGCTCACCACAGCAGCTGGACGAGTCCGAGGTCTCCGACTCGTCGGAGGTGATGATCAGCACGCCGCCCTTCTTCCACGCCGGTGAGCGTTCGATCCGCGGCACCCACACCGAGAGGAAGTTGTCGACCGACGCCAGGCCGCCCTTGCGCTGACCCTTCGCGTCCGGCCCCGCACAGTTCGTGTCGTGACCGTCGTTGCACAGGTTGGGAGTGATGAAGGAGAAGCTCGGCGTCGTTCCCGCGCGCCGCAGGTCTGCCCGCAGCGCCGTCAGCGGTACCACGTGCTTGCGGCACCGGCCGGAGTCGATCAGCGAGTGGAAGTAGACGAACGGGTTGTGCCGCGCGGCGTACTGGTCCCGCGCCGTCGCGGTCTGCGTTGCGTCGCGGCCGAGCGCGTCGGTGTGCGGCATGCCGCAGCGCGCTTGTTCCCTGGCCGGGTTGTTGCCCATGCTGTCCATGTAGCCGCGCCAGCTGATGTGACGGGCGGAGAGCTGGTCAGCCAGCGTCTTGACGTTCGACGGGTAGACGCAGCCGACGCCCACCGCCTGGCCTGAGCTCGTCATCGGAGCGGCCGCCGTCGTGCCGTTGAAGTCCAGGTAGAGCGGGCAGTCGGCTGAGGTCAGCGGGTTCGGTGCCTGGCCGGAGATCATCGCGATGTAGTTGTCCTGCGACAGGTGCCCGGTCGCGTAATAGTTGGTGAGCAGCGTGCCTCGTCGTTGCAGCGTCTTGCCGAGGTATGGATGCGGGTTGTGGAGGTACGTCGACTCTGACGACTCGTTCTCCAGCACGATGACGAACACGTGATGGATGCCCAGTTTCGACAGGGCCTTCTTGCCTGGCGTGTGGTGCGCAGCGGGCGCCCCTGCGACGAGCCCGCCGCCGGCGAGGACGAGAGCAGCGGTCGACAGCAGCAGGATGACGAATCGGCGCACGGCCGTGATTGTGTCAGCCCCGGATGTCTCCAGGGTTTCCTAGTCTCGACCCTCATGGGAGCAACGCTGGCGGGAGTCGCGACCGGCATCGGCTCGCTCCCGGGCACCGACATCGATGCCGCGATGGCCGCGACCTTCGACGCGCTGCCGGACCTGCCCCACATCCCAGAGCTTCCGGGCCGTGGTCCGGGGGCGGACATCATCGGCCGGACCGCGGCGCGGCTCGCCGGGCTCGGGATCGACCGGACCCCATCCGGATGGCGCCTGGTCGACCGGCCCGGTCTCGACCAGCGGGCGGCGCAACAGCTGCTCGAAGCCGATCTCGATGCGCTGCTGCCAGTGGCGGGGCCCGGCTACGACGGATCCCTGAAGCTGCAGCTCGCGGGTCCGTGGACGCTGGCGGCATCGGTGGACCTACCTCGCGGCGGGGCAGCCCTGGGTGATTCCGGCGCGGTTCGCGACCTGGTCGCCTCCCTGGCGGAGACCGCGAGGGAGCACGTCGCCGACGTTCGCCGACGGGTCCCGGGGGCACAGCTCGTGCTGCAGCTGGACGAGCCGAGTCTGCCGGCCGTGCTGGCCGGTCGAGTCCGCACCCAGAGTGGGCTCGGCACGCTGCGGGTTCCGGAGGAGACCGATGTCGTCGCCGCCCTCGGCCAGGTCGTGGACTCGGTCGACGTACCCGTGGCCGTGCACTGCTGTGCCGCTCAGCCGCCGCTGCGGCTGTTCCGCTCTGCGGGCGCGGCCGTTGTCGGCATCGACCTGACCCTCGGGGACGTCGATCGTGACGGCCTCGGTGAGGTCATCGACGGCGGCGGAGTCGTCTGGCTCGGGGTCGTGCCGTCACTCGGTCCTGGTATCCCGCCCATCGCTCGCGACGTTGCCGCGCCGGTCCGCAGGCTCTGGCACGAGCTCGGGTTCGACGCTGAGCAGCTACCCGCCGCGGTGGGGGTCACGCCCGCATGTGGGCTCGCGGGAGCGTCACCGGGCTGGGTCGCGACTGCATACCGCCTGTTGGGACAGGTCGCGCGGGCACTGTCCGAGGCGCCGGAAGGGGTCAGCTGATGGCCGGGAAACGCGGCGAACCTCCGCTGAGCGTGGTGCATCGTCACCGGGAGCTGTCGGCCGAGCTCGAGGATCTCGCCTACCGCTACTACGTCCTCAGCCAGCCGACGGTCGCCGACGCCGAGTACGACGCCAAGATGCGCGAGCTCGAGGCCATCGAGGCCGAGCACACCTCTCTGCGCACGCCGGACTCGCCCACCCAGAAGGTCATGGAGTCGCTGTCCACCGACTTCGCGGAGGTGCGCCACCTAGAGCGGTTGATGTCGCTCGACAACGTCTTCTCCGACGAGGAGTTCGATGCCTGGGTCGCGCGCGCGACACGGGAGACCCCCGTCCAGTCCTGGCTGTGCGAGCTGAAGATCGACGGGCTTGCGGTGGACCTGGTGTACGAGAACGGCCGACTGGCACGAGCCGCGACTCGTGGCGACGGAGTGACGGGCGAGGACGTGACGCACAACGTCCGCACCATCTCCAACGTGCCATCGCGGCTCACCGGAAAGAAGCTGCCCGAGCTGCTGGAAGTGCGCGGCGAGGTCTTCTTCCCGACCGCGGCGTTTGCCGAGGTCAACGTCGGTCTGGTCGAGGCCGGGAAGGCGCCGTTTGCGAACCCGCGCAACGCGGCAGCCGGGTCCTTGCGGCAGAAGGATCCGCGGGTCACCGCGAGCCGGCCGCTGGCGCTGACCCTGCACGGCATCGGGGCCCGGCAAGGGTTCGATGCGGCCAGTCAGTCCGAGGCATACGCGGGCTTGCAAGCCCTCGGCCTGCCCGTGAGCGCGCGCTATGAGGTCGTTGAGGGCGTGGCGGGTGTGCGCCGCTACGTCGCGCACTGGGGCGAGCACCGCCACGACATCGAGCACGACATCGACGGCGTCGTGGTCAAGGTCGACTCCTTCGCCCTGCAAGGCAGGCTGGGGGCCACGTCGAAGGCGCCGCGCTGGGCAGTCGCCTGGAAGTACCCGCCGGAAGAGGCGACGACCAAGCTCAACGGGATCTTCGTCAACGTCGGCAGGACCGGCCGGGTCACCCCCTTCGCGGCATTGGAGCCGGTGCATGTCGGCGGGGTCACCGTCAGCACCGCGACGCTGCACAACGAGGACGAGGTCAAGCGCAAGGGCGTACTGGTCGGCGACACCGTGGTGGTCCGGCGGGCGGGCGATGTCATCCCCGAGGTCGTCGGACCGGTGGTTGATCTGCGCACCGGCGACGAGAAGGCCTTCGTCATGCCCACGGTGTGCCCGGAGTGCAACACCCCACTTGGTCGGGGTGAGGGCGAAGTCGACTGGCGCTGCCCCAATACGGTCAGCTGCCCTGCCCAACGGCGCGAGGCGGTGTTCCACATCGCCGGCCGGGGCGCGCTCGACATCGACGGCCTCGGCTACGAGACCGCGGTCGCGCTGCTCGACGCGGAGCGGATCAGCGACATCGGCGACGTGTTCCACCTGACTCCCGAGTCGTTCGAGGGCCTGCGCGGATTCGGTGACAAGAAGATCGCGCAGGTCCTGGCCGGCCTCGATGCGGCGCGGCACCGTCCGCTCTGGCGACTCCTGGTCGGCTTGTCGATTCGGCATGTCGGACCTACTGCAGCGCAGGCGCTGGCGCGCGAGTTCCGCTCGCTGGACGCCATCGCGGCAGCCTCACCCGAGGAGCTCGCGGCGGTCGACGGCGTCGGCCCGACGATCGCGGCTGCGGCGGCGACCTGGTTCGCCGATGAGCGGCACCGCGACATCATCGAGCGGCTGCGGACCGGTGGTGTGTCGATGGTTGACGACAACGCACCCGAACGGGGGTCCGGCCTCCTGGAAGGCCTGACGATCGTCGTGACCGGGACGTTGGCGGGCTACACCCGAGATGGGGCGGCCGATGCGATCCAGTCCCGAGGTGGCAAGGTCACCGGCTCGGTGAGCAAGAAGACGTCGTACGTCGTTGCCGGCGACGCGCCCGGCGCCGCCAAGTACGACAAGGCCGTCGATCTTGACGTGCCCATCCTCGACGAGGAAGGCTTCGACATGCTGCTTGCCGGCGGGCCGGACGCCCTGGGCTCCTAGACTCGCTGCGTGGCCGCTATCAGCCGCGCTGACGTGGCGCATCTCGCATCGCTGGCCCGCATCTCGATGACCGACGACGAGCTGGACGTCATGGCCGGACAGCTCGACGTGATCCTCGGCGCTGTCAGCCGGGTGCAAGAGGTCGCGGCCGCGGACATCCCACCCACTTCGCACCCACTCCCGCTGACGAACGTGCTTCGCGACGACGCGCCGGCCCCGTCGTTGCGGCCGGCCGACGCGCTCGCCGCCGCGCCGAGTGCCGAGGAGCAGCGCTTCCGGGTGCCGCGAATCCTGGACGAGGAATGACCGCCCGGGAGATCTGCCGACTCGACGCGACCGAGACGGCGCGCCGCATTGCCGATCGTGACGTATCAGCGGTCGAGGTGGCGCAGGCGCATCTCGACCGGATCGCCGCACTCGACGGTGACTACAACGCCTTCTTGCATGTCGACGCCGACGGCGCCCTCGCCCAGGCGAAGCGCGTCGATGCCGGAGAGGTGAGTGGGCCGCTCGCCGGCGTCCCGCTTGCGCTCAAGGACGTCATCGTCACGAAGGGCGTACCCACGACCGCCGGTTCTCGGATCCTGGAAGGGTGGGTCCCGCCGTACGACGCCACCATCGTCGAGCGGATGCGTGAGGCCGGCATCGTGGTGCTCGGCAAGACCAACATGGACGAGTTCGCCATGGGCAGCTCGACGGAGCACTCCGGGTATGGGCCCGCGCACAACCCCTGGGGCCTCGACCGCACTCCTGGCGGATCCGGCGGAGGCTCCTCGGCCGCAGTCGCCGGCTTTCTGGCGCCCCTGGCGATCGGGACCGACACCGGCGGGTCCATCCGCCAGCCGGCTGCGGTGACCGGCACGGTCGGTATCAAGCCGACGTACGGCGGCGTGTCGCGCTACGGGCTCATTGCCTTCAGCTCCTCACTGGACCAGGCCGGACCGTGCGCCCGTACGGTGCTCGATGCCGCTCTCCTGCATGAGGTGATCGGTGGCCATGACGCGCGCGACTCCACATCGATCGACGCGGCCGTGCCGCATGTGGTCGAGGCAGCGCGCAGCGGTGATGTGACCGGCATGCGGATCGGGGTTGTGAAGCAGTTCGCCGGTGACGGCTACCAGCCCGGCGTCAGCGCGCGCTTCGACGAGGCCGTCTCGACCCTCGCCGCCCTTGGCGCCGAGGTGGTCGAGGTGTCCTGCCCGCACTTCGACTATGCGCTCGCCGCCTACTACCTGATCGCGCCGAGCGAAGCCTCGAGCAACCTCGCCCGTTATGACGCGATGCGATACGGACTGCGCGTCGGCGACGACGGCGAGGCTTCCGCCGAAGCAGTCATGGCCGCGACGCGCGAGGCCGGATTCGGCGCCGAGGTGAAGCGTCGCATCATCCTTGGCACCTACGCGTTGTCGGCCGGCTACTACGACGCGTACTACGGCCAGGCGCAGAAGGTCCGCACTCTCATCAAGCGCGACTTCGAGTCGGCCTTCGAGCAGGTCGACGTCCTCGTGTCGCCGACTACGCCGACCACGGCATTCAAGCTGGGTGAGCGGGTGGACGATCCGCTCGAGATGTACCTGGCGGATCTGTGCACGATTCCGTCCAACCTGTACGGCGGTCCCGCGATGTCGGTGCCCTGCGGGCTGTCCGACGACGGGCTGCCAGTCGGTTTCCAGGTCATGGCCCCGGTGCTGGCTGACGACCGTCTGTACCGGGTAGGCGCGGCGCTCGAGGGCGCCCTCGACACCGTGGCACTGCTCGACGAGGCATGGGCACGCAGCACGTCACAAACTTCTCGCGCATAGCCGCCCGTACCGCGGGCACGTCGATCTCGTGTCCAGCGAGTCGGCAACTACCACCTCCGGTCTGGCGTTCGTCAAGTTCGCATTCTCCGGACGCCACCGGTTCGTCACCGGCATCGCCATGCTGGCTGCCATCGGGGGCTTCCTGTTCGGCTACGACACCGGCATCGTCAGCCAGGCACTGCCTTACATCGCGAAGGAGTTCCACGCTTCTGCGTTCGAGCAGTCGTGGATCGTCGCCTCGCTCCTGCTCGGAGCGGTCGTCGGCGCGATCGGGTCGGGCTATCTGTCCGATCGCATCAGTCGCAAGTGGACGAAGTGTCTCTCAGGCTGCGTGTATGTCGTCGCGGCGATTGCCGCTGCCTTCGCGCAGGACGTGATCTGGTTGTGCCTGGCGCGGTTCGTGTTGGGGTTCGCCGTCGGGACCGCGTCGTTCGTCAGTCCCGAGTACATCTCCGAACAGACACCGCCACGAGTGCGCGGTGGGACCGTCACCTACAACCAGATCATGATCACGCTCGGGATCTTCCTGGCCTACCTGGTCGGGTTCGGGCTGCGCGACGTCACGGACAACTGGCGGTGGATGCTCGGCATCGGTGCCGTGCCGGGCGCTGTGCTCGCCATCAGCATGGTGTTCGTTCCGCACACGCCACGTTGGCTGATGAGCAAGGGGCGGCAGGACGAAGCGCGCGCGGTTCTCGAACGGACGCGGCAGGACGCCGACATCGACGCCGAGCTCGAGGACATGAAGCGAGTCGTTGAGGCATCGTCGCGCTACTCGGTTCGTGACCTGTTCCGCCCGCAGCTGCGGTCGCTGATGATGGTCGGGATCTTGCTCGCGGTGTTCCAGCAGTTCGTCGGCATCAACACGGTCATCTACTTCGCGACGACCATCTTGAAGTACACCGGCGTCTCGACGAACACCTCCGTCGCGCTCGCGGTCTTCGTCGGGCTGACGAACTTCATCACGACGATCGTCGCGGCGCTCCTCATGGACTGGGTGGGGCGCCGCAAGCTGCTGCTGCCCGGCACCGCGATCCTCACGGTGGCGCTGGTAGCGCTCGGGGCCTACTTCCACTGGTCGGTCATCAACCAGGGCCACTCCTGGGTCGGCCTGGTGTGCCTGATCGTCTACATCATCGGATTCGCGATCGGTCTCGGGCCGGTGTTCTGGTTGATGATCAGCGAGATCTACCCGTTGCACCTGCGGAGCAAGGCGATGGCGATTGCGACGGCCTTCAACTGGGGTGCGAACTTCATCGTCAGCTACTACTTCCTTCAGATGGTCGATGCGATCGGCCGTGCTGCAACCTTCTGGGTCTATGCCGGCCTCGGCGTGGTCGCATTCGCCTACTTCGCGGTGAAGGTGCCGGAGACCAAGAGCCGAAGTCTCGAAGAGATCGAGCAGGAGATCGTTGGCACGCACGAGCCCGTCGCCGCGTAACTGCTCACAGGCGCTGCGCCGCGCGCAACGCCTCACGTCGCAGGTCGCGGTCGAGCCGGTCGACGTACAGCTTGCCGTCGAGGTGATCGCACTCGTGCTGGAGGCAACGCGCCATGAGCCCGGTGCCCTCAACCCGGGTCGGCCTGCCGGCTTCGTCGACGCCCTCGACCGCCGCGAACTCGGCGCGGCGGAGCGGATACCACAGACCGGGTAGCGACAGGCAGCCCTCGTCCCCGTGCTGCTCACCCTCCGTTGCGACGAGCCTGGGGTTGACGACAACGCCGACCTCGTCATCGACGAACCAGCTGAATGCCCGCAGCCCGACGCCGATCTGGTTGGCGGCGAGACCGGCTCGGCCCTCGCGTGCAGTGACAGTGTCGATCAGGTCGCGGCAGAGTGCGGCCACCGAGTCGTCGAAGTCCGTGACCTCATCACAGGGGGTTCGAAGCACGGGATCACCCCAGCGCCGGATCTCCCGCTCAACCACTACGTCAAACTAGATGAGTGACCTACGACGATGTCCTGGAGCGCTACGAGCCGGTGCTCGGCCTGGAAACCCACGTCGAGCTCGGTACGGCGACGAAGCTGTTCTGCGGCTGCTCGACAACCTTCGGCGCGGACCCGAACAGCCAGGTGTGCCCGGTGTGTCTGGGCCTGCCGGGGTCGCTGCCGGTCACGAACCGCAGAGCAATCGAGTTCACGATCAAGATCGGCCTCGCGCTGCATTGCGAGATCGCCGAGTGGTGCCGGTTCGCCCGGAAGAACTACTTCTATCCGGACATGCCGAAGGACTACCAGGTCAGCCAGTACGACGAGCCGCTTTGCACCGATGGCTACCTCGACGTCGTCGTCGACGGCGAGACGCATCGTGTCGAGATCGAGCGGGTGCATCTCGAAGAGGACACCGGCAAGTCGCTGCACGTCGGCGGATCGACCGGGCGCATCCACGGGGCGACGCACTCGCTCGTCGACTACAACCGCGCCGGAATCCCGCTGGTGGAGATCGTCACCCGTCCGGTGCGCGGCGCCGGGAAGAAGGCCGCGCAGGTTGCCCGCGCCTACGTGACCGAGCTGCGGGACGTTCTGCGTGACCTGGGCGTCTCCGACGTCCGGATGGAGCAGGGCTCGATGCGGGCGGACGTCAACGTCTCGCTGATGCTTCCGGGCGCCGACCGGCTGGGCACGCGAACGGAGACCAAGAACGTCAACTCGTTGCGGTCTGTCGAGCGTGCCGTCAGATACGAGGTGGAGCGCCAGGCCGCAGTGCTCGATGCCGGAGATCGCGTGGTCCAGGAGACCCGCCACTTCCACGAGGACAGCGGCAGCACGAGCTCCGGACGGGTCAAGTCCGATGCCGAGGACTACCGCTACTTTCCGGAGCCAGACCTGGTCCCGCTGGCGCCGCCGCGAGACATGGTGGAAGAGCTACGTGCCACCTTGCCGGAGCCGCCGAGCGTGCGCAGAGCTCGCTTCGCGGAGACGCATGGTTACACGCCGGTCGACATGGACCAGATGATGAACGCCGGTGTCGTCGACCTGGTCGCAGCGACGATCGACGCCGGCGCCCCCGCCGCGAAAGCGAAGGGCTGGTGGCTGGGGTACCTCGTCGGCAGGGCGAACGACCTCAGGGTGGACGTCGGCGAGCTGGCGGTGACACCGGCATCGGTCGCACGAATCAGCGCGTTGGAGGACGAGGGATCGCTCACCAACAAGCTCGCGCGCCAGGTCGCCGACGCCGTCATTGCCGGTGAGGGTGACGTCGACGCCGTCATCGACGCCCACGGCTGGCGGGTCGCGGGCGAGGACGAGCTGATTGCCGCCGTCGATGCCGCCATCGAGGCCTCGCCCGACATCGCGGCGAAGGTTCGTGACGGCAACCAGGGTGCCGTCGGCCCGTTGGTCGGCGCGATCATGAAGGCGACCGGCGGTTCGGCGGACGCGAAGCGCGCCCGCGAGCTGATTCTCGAACGCCTCAGCGCCTAGTCGGGACGTCGGAGCGAACCAGCGGATATGGCACGACGACGGGCTCGCGGTAGAGCGTCTGGTCGCCGTAGGACACCCACGTCCGGCTGTGTCGCACCCAGCCGACCGAATGGCTCTTGTAGTCGCACACGCCGGTCGGGAAGATCTTCTCGAGGGCGAGGTACTGCTTGACGGTCAACGACGGCGGGTAGTCGCTCGGGCGCAGCGGCCGCAGCCGGCACTTCACGACGTCCTCGCTGATAGGTCCGCCCGCCGCCTGGCGTGGACTGGAGTGCATCAGGACCGAGCAACCAACCGGGACGCCCACCCCGCCGGCCCGGCATTGGTCCGCGGCCGCGGCCGGCCGGGCGTGGGCGACGAGCCAGGCCCGTGACTTGTACGGGTAGTGCGCCTGCAGTCGGTCGATGGCGTTCAGCCACTGCTCCACGACGACGATCGCAGTGGACGGCAGTGGCACTCCACTCCAGATCGCCTGGCTCGCGTGCGAGTTGTAGTTGGCGTCGAGCCGGGCCCGGATCTCGTAGGGCCGGATCTCGTCATGGATGTCGACGCTCGGCACCTCGTCGGTGACGGGGATCGTCTGGTCGATGAACGGCGCTTGGTTGATCGCGCCGTACTCACCGACCAACGAGTTGCGGAAGACGCGGCGCGCCTCGTACGTCGACATCGCCTCACGTTCCGGCATGAAGTTGCCGTCCAGGTCCAACCCGCCCACGCCTCGGTTCAGCGCGACGAACTGCGCGGAGGTGATCTTGCCGCTTTGCAACGCTTTCAGGCCGTACTGCACGCCGACGTTGTCGAGTGGGCGGAGGGCCGCACCGGTCTTGCGATCGGTACCGAGGACGTTCTTCAGGTCGTCCTGCAGGTCGCAGCGGACGCCGTGCGGATTCGTCTCGGCGTTGTACCGCTCGGCATCGGGGATCTCGCCCGGGCACGACGTGGGCTTGAGGTTGTCGCCGAACAGGTCCTCCCAGTCGCTGCACGCGGCAGAGGAGGCCAGACCGGTCACCGCGGTCTGGGTGCCGAGGCCCCAACCTTTGTGGGCGTTGAAGTAGTGCTTCAGGACGACGCAATCGCCGACCGTCATGGCAGTCGACACGACATCCGGGAAGCTGAGGATCGGCGTGCCGCCGTCGAGGACCCCGGGGTAGCCGTTCGCGATCGTGTACTGCTGGATCGCGCCGCCCGACCCACCACCGCCGACGATGCTGTGCACCTGGCCGTAGTGGTTCGTGACGTACTCGCGGATCATCATCAGCGTCTCGGCCGACAGCACCTGGTTGCAGTGCACGCCAAAGATGGTGAGGGACGACTCGCCGACCATGTAGCCGTTGCTCAGCAGGCCAGGGAGATCCAGCAGTGGCCCGGCGAGGTTCTCGCCGCCGATCGAGGAGAGCGGGCTGAAGGCGGTGATCTCACCGCCGTCGTCGCCCTGCTCGTAGCCGGTGCCGCACGACTCACCGAAGTGCCACACCATCTTGTGGTTCCACGACTTCGGCCGGAACGCGTCGTGGCGGCCGCGCGCATGCGGGTCGTCGAGGACTGCGAGGCGAGTGACCGAGCGGTTGATCACGATGTTCTGGACGCGGACCACGAACGGCACCCGCTTGCCGTTGACGCTCGTCGTGGCGACATCGCTGGGGTAGGCCGCAGCCGGGTTGGCCAGGCGGTGGAAGTTCCCGAGCAAGTCCTTGTACCACCAGTGGATGCGCTGCTTGGCCAGGCAGTTGGGGCCGTGCGCAGGCCCGAGTCCGCCCTCCGCCGTCTTGCAGATGAACGGCTCTTGGTGCGGGCCGCTGATGATCGGGCCTTGCAGCGAGTGGACGAGCAGGCGGAGGTGCATCGTCCGCCGGCCGTACCGCTTGCCGGTCACGGTCGCTCGCACGTCGTCGGTGCCGATGCGCAAGTGGCGCAGGACGCCGGTGACCTGTCCGTGCGCCTGGCCAGGCAGGCTTGCACGACGGTGGAAAGTCCGGCGAGGGACCTGGTGTCCGTTCACGGTCACGCGGAGGTGGTCGCCGCGGGTCAGGCCGCGGATCGCGAGCGTCGCTTGGTGGCCCGTGATCAACGTCGGACGGGCCGAGACGGTGGTCATCTCGACCTGCCCGCGGCGCAGACCAGGAGCGCCGTAGGTGAAGGCGTTGGCCTTCACGACGTGAGGGCCGTCGCCGGCGAGTGACGCCTCCGCCCTGACGACATGTGTCGGACGACGGGAGTCGCCCGTCACCGAAGCACCGGAGGTCGAGCTGGCGGCGGCGCCCATGGCGATGACCGTTCCGATGGCCGGTACGACGACGGCAAACGTCCGGTTGATCACCGGGGAGTCTTTGACATGCGGTGGCCGTACTCCTCCACAGTGCTGGGACCGGCGAATTCGACGGTCGCGATTTCCACGAAGTAGCACATGTTGTCCGTCTCGAATCGGACAACGAGCCCAGAAGTGGCTCGCGCGACGTACTTCATGTGCTACTTCGTGGACGAAGCCTTTGTGAATGCCGAGATCGCGCCCGGATTAGAGTCCGCTGTGTGGACTTGAAGCCTCGTAGCAAGGACGTCACTGAAGGCGCGGAGCGTGCCGGTGCCCGCGGAATGTTGCGTGCCGTCGGGTTCACCGACGCCGACTGGGACAAGCCGCAGATCGGCATCGCCTCGTCGTGGAACGAGATCACGCCCTGCAACCTGTCCCTGGCTCGGCTCGCTCAGCGGGCCAAGGATGGCGTCCGGCAGGCCGGCGGCGTCCCGTTGGAGTTCGGCACGATCTCGGTGTCCGACGGCATCTCGATGGGCCACGAGGGCATGCACGCCTCGCTCGTCTCGCGCGAGGTGATTGCGGACTCGGTCGAGACGGTGATGTTCGCGGAGCGGCTCGACGGATCGGTGCTGCTTGCCGGCTGCGACAAGTCGCTGCCGGGCATGCTGATGGCTGCGGCGAGGCTCGATCTCGCCTCGGTGTTCCTCTACGCCGGCACGTCGCTGCCCGGCCGGCTTGACGATCGCGACCTGACGATCATCGATGCTTTCGAGGGCGTCGGCGCCTGTGCGCTCGGTCGCATCACAAGCGACGAGCTCGATGCGATCGAGCGCAACGTGTGTCCGGGTGAGGGCGCCTGCGCCGGGATGTACACCGCGAACACGATGGCGAGTGCCTTCGAGGCGATCGGGATGTCGGTGCCCGGCAGCGCCGCACCCCCCGCCGTGGACCGTCGCCGCGATGAGGCAGCCGTTGCATCCGGTGAAGCCGTGGTCGCCATGCTGCGCGAAGGAATCACCGCGCGCGCGATCCTCACGAAGCAGGCGTTCGAGAACGCGATCACCGTCGTCATGGCGCTCGGTGGCTCGACCAACGCCGTACTGCACCTCCTGGCGATCGCGCATGAGGCGAAGGTCGATCTCTCCCTCGACGACTTCAACCGAATCGGCGACAAGACGCCGCTGCTTGCCGACGTGAAGCCGTTCGGTCGTCACGTGATGACAGATGTCGACCGCGTCGGTGGCATCCCGGTCGTGATGAAGGCGCTGCTCGACGCCGGCCTCCTCCACGGAGACTGCCTCACGGTCACCGGCAAGACCGTTGCCGAGAACCTCGCGGCGCTGGCGCCGAGGGACCTCGACGGCGACGTCTTGCGGGCGCTGTCCAACCCGCTACACCCAACGGGGGGCATGACGATCGTCCGGGGATCGCTAGCTCCGGAGGGTGCGGTCGTGAAGACTTCCGGCTTCGACCGCGCGGTCATCGAGGGGACGGCGCGTGTCTTCGACACCGAGAAGCCGGCGATGGACGCCGTCACGAACGGTGAGCTGAAGGCCGGTGACGTGGTCGTCATTCGCTACGAAGGCCCGCGGGGCGGCCCCGGCATGCGGGAGATGCTCGCTGTCACGGGGGCCATCAAGGGCGCTGGACTCGGCAAGGACGTCCTGCTGCTCACCGACGGCCGCTTCTCCGGCGGTACGACGGGCCTGTGCATCGGCCACGTCGCGCCAGAGGCCACCGACGGCGGGCCGATCGCCTTCGTGAAGGACGGCGACCGGATCCGACTCGACGTCGGGGCGCGAACCCTGGACCTGCTGGTCGATCCGGACGAGCTGGAGCGTCGCAAGGAGGGCTGGGCGCCGCCGCCGCCTCGCTACCCGACCGGTGTGCTCGGCAAGTACGCCCGCCTCGTCGGCTCGGCGGCGCACGGAGCCGTCACCAATTGATGCGGTGATCTTGACGTAGTGCGCCCATCAGCGCGCGTGTGAGGCGCACAACGTCAAGATCACGGAGGGTGGTGCGGGCTTGACTTGTCGGGGCTCGTAGTCCAACGTTGTTGCGTGCGTCGAATTCTCGTAGTTAGTGAGCGCGTGCTCTGAGGTAACACTCAGTTCACGTGCCGCCCCTTCGCGCTTTTGCGCAAGGGGCTTTTTCGTGAGACGGCGCAAGTGCAGGCAACAACGAGAACGAGTAGTCGGGAGTGATGACGGTGGCGGAGCGGGTGACCGGAGCGCAGGCCATGGTGCGTGCACTGGAGGAGCTGGACGCCCAGGTCGTATTCGGTATTCCGGGCGGGGCCATCCTTCCGGCGTACGACCCCCTCTTCGACTCCAAGCGGCTTCGTCACATCCTGGTCCGTCACGAGCAGGGAGCAGGACACGCAGCGACCGGTTACGCCCAGGCGACGGGGCGCGTCGGCGTGTGCATGGCGACGAGTGGGCCGGGCGCGACGAACCTGGTGACGCCGATCGCCGACGCCTACATGGACTCGGTGCCGCTCGTCGCGATCACCGGCCAAGTGCCGTCGTCCGCGATCGGAACCGACGCCTTCCAGGAGGCGGACATCTGCGGCATCACCATGCCGATCACCAAGCACAACTTCCTGGTGCAGAACCCGGGCGAGATCGGCCGCACCCTTGCGGAGGCGTTCCACATCGCGGCCACGGGCCGGCCCGGTCCGGTGCTCGTGGACATCCCGAAGGACCTGCTTCAGGCGCAGACCGAGTTCAGCTGGCCGGTCGAGCTGAACCTGCCCGGCTACCGACCGGCAGCGAAACCGCACGGCAAGCAGGTGCGCGAGGCCGCGCGGCTGATGGTCGAAGCGAAGCGTCCTGTGCTCTACGTCGGTGGCGGTGTCCTCAAGGCACGTGCCGCCGCTGAGCTGCGCAGGCTTGCGGAGGTCTCCGGCATCCCGGTCGTGACCACGCTGATGGCGCGAGGCGCGTTCCCCGACTCCCATCCGCAGCACATGGGAATGCCAGGAATGCACGGGACGGTGTCCGCTGTCGCAGCGTTGCAGCGCTCGGACCTGCTCATCGCCCTCGGCGCGCGGTTCGACGACCGGGTGACCGGCAAGCTGTCGACGTTCGCGCCAGGGGCGGCCGTCGTGCACGCAGACATCGATCCAGCCGAGATCTCGAAGAACCGTCTCGCCGACGTGCCGATCGTGGGTGACGTGCGCGAGGTGATCGCCGACCTCGTCGTCGCACTCGAGGCCGAGCACGAGGCCGGTCGCAAGGGCGACTACGCGGCATGGTGGAAGCAGTGCAACGGCTGGAAGAAGACCTACCCGCTCGGGTACGACGAGCACGAGGACGGCACGCTCGTCCCGCAGTACGTCATCGACCGGCTCGGCAAGATCGCCGGTTCCGACACGGTGATCGTGGCGGGCGTCGGCCAGCACCAGATGTGGGCCTCGCAGTTCATCTCCTACGAGAACCCCTACACCTGGATCAACTCGGGCGGTCTTGGCACGATGGGCTTCGCGGTGCCCGCGGCGATGGGCGCCAAGGTCGGTCGGCCGGACGCACTCGTGTGGGCGGTCGACGGTGACGGCTGCTTCCAGATGACGAACCAGGAGCTGACGACCTGCGCCATCGAGGGCATCCCGATCAAGGTCGCCGTGATCAACAACGGTTCGCTCGGCATGGTCCGGCAGTGGCAGACCCTTTTCTACGAGGGGCGCTACTCCAACACCGACCTCAAGGCCGGGCGCTCCCAGTACCTGCCGGACTTCGTCATGCTCGCGGAGGCAATGGGTTGCGTCGGGCTGCGCTGTGAATCGGCAGCGGACGTCGACGCGACCATCGAGAAGGCAATGGCCGTCAACGACGCACCGGTCGTCGTCGACTTCGTCGTCGGCAAGGACGCGATGGTGTGGCCGATGGTGGCGGCCGGTACCTCCAATGACGACATCAAGATCGCACGCGAGACCGCGCCCGACTTCGATTACGAGATGGGCGAGGTCGTCGATGAAACGGAGGGTGGACGTGAGTAGGCACACGCTTTCGGTCCTCGTCGAGAACAAGCCCGGCGTGCTGGCCCGCGTTTCCGCCTTGTTCTCGCGGCGCGGGTTCAACATCGACTCGCTCGCGGTGGGTCCGACCGAGCACTCCGACGTCTCGCGAATGACGATCGTGGTCAACGTCGAGGACCTCCCGCTCGAGCAGGTGACGAAGCAGCTCAACAAGCTGGTCAACGTGCTGAAGGTCGTCGAGCTCGAGTCGGAGTCGGCGATTCAGCGTGAGCTGTTGCTGGTCAAGGTCAAGGCCGACCAGGCGATCCGCACGCAGGTGCTCGAGATCGTTCAGGTCTTCCGGGCCAAGGTCGTCGATGTCGCGACGGATGCCGTCACGATCGAGGTGACCGGCACCGCGGACAAGCTGGACGCCTTCATTCGGGTGCTCGAGCCGTACGGCATCCGCGAGCTCGTCCAGTCCGGGGTGGTCGCGGTCGGACGCGGCGCTCGTAGCATTACTGATCGAACCCTTCGTTCTGTTGAGAGGACTGCATAGCCGTGCCCGAGATCTTTTACGACGACGATGCCGACCTGGCGCTTGTCCAAGGCC
>Ga0164242_10001681_pt1 | contig 26226 bp, 31 predicted proteins | sample OricomgcompostMG_FD_108783 | JGI IMG/M metagenome (GOLD analysis project Ga0164242, IMG submission 108783) | Miracle-Growth compost microbial communities from Emeryville, California, USA - Original compost - Miracle growth compost (MG) ...
CCAATCAGTCCCGGAGAGTTCGTACAAAAGGATATTATCCGAGACATTGTCTTGAGAGATAAATGGAACACTATAGAAAGTGACCTCAGGAATAAAGTCCGGTTTCTTCTCGACAAAAGACATCTCTTCCAAGGAGCACGCTAGACTTGTCCCATCCCGGATTTTGAGGAGCTGTCGTGAAATCCTGGGGATCCTACCAATCCCTAAGAATCCCTCATCGACAGATCTAGTGCCAGACGATTGGATGACAAGATGGGCATTGCTGTAATAGTGGTTCATAGCTGGGAGCTCCTTGGATTTGTCGGCCTCGTCGTCTTGTTGTATACAAAGGGCGTCGATCCAAAGATGACATAACCCCAAATCTTGGCAGACCAGTACTGCGTCTTGGAACGTTTGTGGAAGCCGGTCCGTTGACATGTCTTCTGTTGCCAGGGAATTGCCGAGTTTGGCAAATTCCTGCTGCAGACCCGGCCGAGCGCCCCAGGAGTAAGACAGACACACATATAGCCCCCGCTCGTCTGGTTCGGTTTCTCGGACCCTCACCCGGATAGCTCCCTTCACCTTGGAGATGTGAAGCACCCTAGTTGGTAGCTTCACTAGATCAGGAGAGCCGCACGAAGAATGGTTAGCAGAGCAATCCGCGAGCCATTTCCGCGCCAGTTTGGCGTTGAACTCAGTCGTGAGAGTGGTCCCTGTTTCTGGGGCAACGAAGATATTGCTCGCAGGTCCGCCTAAAAGCTGAGAAGTCAGATGCCCGGCCAAATGAGTCAAAACCTTGGATACACCTTACCTTGCTGGGCCACAACCCCAAGCCTGAGATGCATGTACGTGAAGCCTCCGTCTCTATTCGCAATGCATGTAATCCGAATCATGCCCAGCTTCTCGGGACTGATGTTGGTCGTCCTCAAGAACTCGATACTAAAGCTAAGGCTTTTAAACTTATCCTGTACTGGTTTAGTATCACGGAGCCGGGCCGGATTGGTGTCTGGCGTCTTCAGCTCATTGCACATAAGTTGACACCAGGAACATGACTTTACTTGCTCGAAGAATTGCTGCGTCGGTAGCTCGTAGTCGATTGCCTTGCTTGGGGTTCCGAAATCCATATAGTGTAGCCGTTTTTGCCATGATTCATTGGAAAAGAAGTCCTTCCATCCCACCTCGCCCCAAGGCACTGTCTTGCAACTCTCACAGAGTTGGGAAGGGGCTAATGTCATGATGTGTTTTTCAGTTGGTCCTTTAGAATTTTCGCGACGGAGGAACTGCTTTTCCCAGAAGAACTTGACAGGAGAGCTCGTAGCAAGGTTTTTTTTGCGGCCGATTTGGAGAATTCGCAACGAAAACCCGCAACACCACGCCGCCCCCTTACAGGTCAAACATACCCCTCATTGCGTAGTTCACGTCCGTCGAATGTCTCCTCCTGCTTCGCGGACTTATCTATCGGTTGCGAGTTCCCGTCACGCAACCAAAGCCGAACGAACAAACGATGGATCATCGCCAATTCTTCCTAGCGAATGGAGGTGACGAGTTTCCATCCCAGTTGACTGAAACGTACATGAGAGTTTTGGGGCCAGAACATCCCGACACCTTAAGCCACATGGCCGCTGCATCTGCTAAATACTACAGCCAAGGCCGCCTCGTGGAGGCCGCAGCTCTTAATGAGCAACTCCTCGAAACAAGGAAGAGGGTTCTTGGCCCAGAGCATCCCTCCACGCTGGCCGATATGAACGATCTGGGAGCGCAATATATGAAACAAGAGCGATGGGAAGACGCAGAAGTTCTGCTACGCACGGCGGTAGACGTTGCAAAGCGAATATACGGTCCCGAAAGCGGGATCAGGCTATTGATCACCAACAATTTAGCAACCGTGCTCACTGGGCGCAATCGGTTCGAGGAAGGCGAGGACTTGCTTAGGGAGACTGTAGCAACGTGCAGGGCCCACACCGATGATGGGCACGTCGCGACTATAGCCAGCACTAGGCTTCTAGCCTCGATGCTCTTCCAAAGGCGGAGGTATAAGGAGTCAGAACAGCTGCTGAAAGGGTTACTGGATATATGTACACGAGAACACGGTCCCGACCATCAGTGGACCGTTATTGTAACCTCCGATTTGTTGAAATGTCAGAGCAAAGACCAATCTGAGGACGGGCTCGCCCCCTCCGAAGGCGCACGGGATATCGGAGGCGCAAGTTGATATTGAGTTGTACCGTCGATATGTGGTACCTTCCTAGGTTCGTTTTCGGTCACGTCTATCTAGGTGGGAGCGTGAACGAACGACACAAAAAAACACAACATCAACAAATCTAGAAGTTGAAGGTACGGCAACGAAGTTATGGTAGTTAAGGGAGTATTTGTGAAATGGGCCTCACCTCCCCGAACATTGTTTGACAGTGCTCCATACTCTGCGCCGACCTTTTGCGAGTCGTGCCTCGAAGTTTCTACGCTTCTTCTGAATAAGGATGACCAATTTTGTTTTATGAGTAGCATTAATGTCGTTGTCTCTTTAAATATTGGATTGCGATTCCTAGTTAATAAGCCATCACTCATTATTCCACATTATAATACACGCGTACTTCAAAGTGCAAGCCACGAAGTTACTCCGGCCACAGCCAACACCCACAACCAACCCGACCTGAAAGCATTGGCGCCATTCCTGTCACCGCCGCTCCCATCACCGTCCGATGGCGTCGTCTCGCTTGATGTGCCCGATATGCCAGAGTTTGAGGTCGTGGCAGTTGTAGTGGGCGCATTGGGGTCGGTGTTGTAGTACGAATATTGAAAGTAGTCGGTGCATTGGTCGTAGCACGTATAAGTCCCGTGAAACACGGTATACCTTATGGGCGCCTCCTGGGCCCAGAGAGTGTTATGCTCGTAATCCCAAGCCGTTGTTGTACGAGGAGTTTCATCCTGGCGCTTGTCCCATACACGAGGGTCGCTGAAGAGTTGCATGGTAACGTCCTGTTTGGACAAGGCCTTGACGTGTGAGGCAACACAACCGGGCATGATGTATAGCTGCACGTCATAGGGCCTGTTATCATGAATAGTGGTGGTCTCTCTAATCTCGGAATATTTGAAATCGTATCCGTGACCGGAGGGGCAGCAGATGATGTTGGTAGCGACAACGTCAAAGGTCTCGGTTGTGGAAGAAGAGAATCCACGTGAGTCGAATGGCTTGGATGTGGTAGTCAACGCCGTCGTGTATCCTACAGGGCATGTCGCATAGAAACTATTGGTACCATCTGGGCCGAGGGTCGAAGCCGCAAATTGCTGCCCGTAACAATCTTTGTTAGCCACGTTAGGCTCGCCAAACTCGTTCATAGTGCACGATAGCCAGGGCGGACTGAACACGTCCCCCGTGAGGTAGCAGCTCGTAGAGACGAACCAGAGGTTCGACTGGGCGAGGCACGACGGGGCGGGGGTGAACTGGGTCAGCGGATGCGATGGTGGTGGCACGTACGTGCCCTCGGGTGCACTCGTTATCGTGGGGGTGGGCGTCGGGGGTGCGAGCGGATTTGAAATGCCGCCGCACCCGACGTAGTAGCCCCCGATGCATGTCGACGTCGTGCCGACGCCCTCATAAACATATTTCGTGACACCTGCAGGGATCGCAAAGATGAGGCCGGTCTCATAGTCCCAGACCGATTCAGTGGTAACCAACTCAGGAGATGTCGTCACGGTCATGATAATGGTTTTCTCAACCAGGGGCTTGACTGAAGTTGCCTTGCACATGTAACCCGAGCTGATGATAACCGAGTAGGTTTCGCCGTCGATGACGGTGGGGAATGGAGCCACAGCGGTCGGGTGGACCCCGAAAGTGAAATCGTAGGCACTATTGATAAATCAACACGCCGTAGGATATAGCCAGAGCAACGACTGTACTCCTTGAATGTACTCACGTTGGGCAACAATAAGTCACAGACATGGTCAAGCCAGTATCGCGACTTTCCGCTGCCTCGCCAGCCGAGGTCATGCCATCAGCGCAGGCAGCCCAGGCTGTGGTTATCGGGGGTCTGTGATAATCATTGTTCTGGTAACAATTGCTGTCGTCGTTGTTATGATTCTGAAGTGGGCCGAGCATGACATAGGGGCAGGGAAAGGCGGACTTGAAGTCCGCCGGTTTTGTAGAAAAGGGCGGGATGTAAGACGCGCAATAACCGGTCGACACCCACAGGTTCGACGGCGCAAAACAGGTCGGGTCTGGGTGGAAGACCGCCATGGCTAACAATCAATTGTCAAGAGTTTGGCCTATCCCGGAAAACCAGTCGCGCAACAAGTGAGTGTTAGGGTAAAATGGATGAATTGAAGACAACAAGGAATCATATAGCTGGACCCTTTGCCCCAAAGGATCAGGACCCTAGAACGCTACTCCAACCAGAAATCGCTAATGCCCCTCGACGAGCTTGGCGCAATCTTTCTCCATCTGGACCGGCCTCGGTTACGGGCACCGATTTTCGCTAAATTGTGGACACTGGCTTTGGGATACGAGAGCCCCTCCCACACCTCCGAGCAAAGCAAACTAGATTTTTGGAGGATTGTGCCGCTCTTCCATAGCTCCCCTGGACACCACGTGCTCGAATGATTGTGTAATCCGTCCCCACGACAGGTGCACAGGTGCTCAGGCGTTGGACCCTGGAAAGCGAACCGAGTTCCTCATCGTTGTCGTGGTTAATAGGGTTGGCGAACCCGGTTTAACCACGCCACAAAGACAAGGAGTACAGAGACGTGTATGCATGCTGGATTCACTGAGATGTTCTAATATTTTCCTAGTTATGGTTCCCTCTGTAGTAGTAATGCTGTACCTAGACTGCTTTGTCGCATTTATGGACACTGGAGAGATGGTGAGGTGATTAAGGCGAACGATAAAACGTGGATCTCGAGTCGCTTCTGGGAAACGAATACATTTACACATCGAAGGAGGGGTTATGGGGGGCACAGCAAAAGGATTGAGAGAAGAAAACATCTTATGCAAGTTTGGGTAAATGGCGGTACAGCAGAAATCGTGAGACATGGCTACGGACACACGGTTGGCTTCGCCTAGGAAGTCTCAAGGTGTTTGTGGACCCTTAATGGTTTTTGTGTTCACTTCTCTTCGCTTGGATTGAAACATACCAAGGCAATTCACATCTTTCGTGTTGCGATGCCTAAGTCTCGTTTCGCATTCTCCTTAGGTTACTCACCATCTAATTACCTAGACAAGAGTTTCCTTCCTGATATGAATCGGTCCGTGGTAATCAATCATACGCCTTTGCTTCTGGACTCCGGTTTGACGACCTCAATCAGCAGCCACTCGCGTGGCCGTTGGAATAGTTCAAGACAAGGCTAAATATCGCCGGCTTGTACGAGTCAACCGATATTTGTGTGTGCATCATCTCATATCGCCCCAGTTCGTTCAACTTGTCGTCCTTGGTCCAGGTGACTGTTTATTTTTCTGCGGTATGCAGTATACCTCCTCCTTGACCCTATGTGAATCATAAGCTACTTCCGGTATTTGGCGACGTTGACTCGCCTCCCGAACATCTTACTCGCAGCATCCGGCTTTTCGAGCCCGCCCGTTGTCCGAGCTGCGCGGGCGCCGCTATCATCATCACCAAAGATCCAGGCGTCGTACTCCTACATCTCGACGCAGCCCCCCGGACTCAGGCTGGCTTGTATTCAATTTCATCAGGAGGGATCGTTGATATTTATAATAAAAAATACTGTATTCTACTGGTCCTCTCATCCAAAGTTATCTGGTGGTCTGTTGTTCAACCGGTTGGTTGGCTAAACCCACTTAATCACAGCACTTGCTCGAGGGAATAATACAAAGACTTCTTAAATAGTGTTAAAAATATAAGTAGAGTGTGCTTCCTCGGACTGTACGGAGTACGGATATGGTAGTGCTACGACGCTGTTGCATGGAAGAGGAGTAGATTACCTACTTAGTTCTTGGCTCTGCAGCTAGTGCAATAGTTCCGTTATGCCAAGGGAGGGGTTCCTGGGCGCCATAAATCCCCACTGACCTCCGTGGGAATTGTTCAAGTAACCACCATCAACCCCAGGTCTTCATCCGCCCAATGGCCGAGAAACTCATCTGTGTCATCGGTGTCACGGGGAACCAGGGCGGCTCAGTTGCCCGGCGGTTCCTCAAGGACCCCCACTTCCGAGTCCGAGGCCTGACCCGGGACAACGCCTCTGACGCGTCGCAAAAGCTCGTCGGAGAAGGCGTAGAGATGGTCATTGCTGATCTAGACGACGTCGAGAGCCTGAAGGTTGCCTTCAAAGGCGCCAATGTCATCTTCAGCGTGACTAACTACTGGGAGCCGTTCTTTAGACCAGACTACCGGGCAAAGGCTGAGGAATTGGGTATCACGTGTCGCAAGTATGCTTATGACGTTGAATACCGACAGGGTAAGAATATTGCCGACGCTGCGGCGACAGTTGTGGACACGCTCGACGTCAACGGCTTCCTGGTATCTACTCTAAGCCACGCAGCAAAGTGCAGTAATGGCACCTACAAGGAACTATACCATTACGATGCCAAGGCAGATATCTTCCCTGGCTATGTCCGAGAGAAGTATCCCAGCCTAGCTGCCAAAGCATCATGGATCCAAACGGGGTATTTCAATACTAGCCATAGACTATTGCCAGGTTCATATTTTGTGAAGGTGTGCCAGGACCCTTTCACACCCCCTCCACACTCGCTGCACCACCAATCTAACAGTACTAACGTCCAATTTGTCCAGCTTGCGGACGACAGCATACAAATGCAGCTACCCACCGTCCCCAGCAAACCACAGCCCCATCTGGCTGTCGCCGAAGACATGGGAAACTTCACCTATGCTGTCTATCAAATGCCTCCGGGCAACAATTACATGGCGGCCGGCACGTTTTGCAGTTGGAGTGACTGGATTACAACATGGGGCAAGGTTTCAGGAAGCACAATAAGTTACAACCAAGTAGACCCCGAGACAATGATTACCGCTTCAGGGGATCGACAATTTGGAATCGAGGTTACGGACATGTTCTGCTATTCTTCGGATCCAGGTTACGATGGGGGCATGGAACTTCTAACCGCTGAAGATTTGAGAAAGGTAAGTTATCTTTTAGGCGCCATTGGCGAGGTTTAGCACAATATCTGACAATCATTCCCAGGCAGGAATTGACTGTCCCATGACAGACTTGGAGACTTGGTTTGGGACGCAGGACTGGTCACAGGTTCTTGCGAACTAAACCCTTAGGGACTGCTAAATTCTCGCATACGTTTAAATTTATTAGCATCATTTCCAATAGTAATACCTTGATTGGGAAGTTAGTAGCTTTATTTTTAAAAGCTTATTATAATTGTTGAAGTTGGGCTCAGATACGCGAGGGGAATCGTTCGGTACGCCAGACCGTTATGCCTGGCCCGCACTTCCTGCCAGTGACCTACTGTAATTGGTCTCAGATCTTGTGCCAAAAGCAACTAGATGTTCTAGTTATATCAGCCCGGGTCTTGAAAGTCATGAGACCTACCCTTGGATTTCGGATCGAAAGTAGGAGGAACTAGCAAAATTAAAATAGAGCCGGACATTCATCAAAGTAATTCTTAGGTCGACAGAGTCGAAAACGCTGACGGATTTGTAGCTGCTCAATAACCACGGAGTCGTGACCACAAAAGATCTCAAGAACAGGGATCCGCAGCTGCCTTTAGCATAGGTCACGACAACGCCGGTAGTCTTCATTTACGTCCCTGCAAAGCTATTGTTGAAAGTTACTTCGTCAGAATGGGGAATCTTCTCCCTGTGTGATCTGGGTTAGAGGACCGAACTGAAGAGGGGGGTAGGCTGAGGTCTTGCGACCTAGCAATGATGCTTATCCTAGCAGGTCAACGAGGAAATGGAGAGCACGGGCTAAACGAATCAAGATTTCACGGGGTGCTAGAGGAGCTGGAGAACGCGCGAACACGAATACTTCCTCTGAGGATACATATTTCTTGCCACGCAAGCCACTTTTATTTTAGTAGTTTGACTGGTAATCCATAATTGCAATTGGCTCGACGAAAAGTTGTGCATAGTCGCTGCTCTAGAATCTGACAAGTTGGGCTGACGGCCCCTGCCTGACTACCGTGTGTCGAAGGAAGAGGGTGGTGGAAAGGGCATTTGCGGCCGTACGTCGTAACTGATTGGGTACCTAGGGAATCTACCATGGTAGTTAATCTGCATTGGCGCATCATTTCTAAGGGCAGGGCTGTCCACTCCAAACAGCAAGGAAGCTTGCCCAGTTTTCAATCCTTGACTTCACCGGCGCCCCTGAACCATATCCACATCATAACTTAACTTAATCCCTCAACTGTAGGTGGGCCTTCCCCTTCTTGGGATATCCTCTAATTGGGACTTTTGCATTTAGTATTAGGATTGCCGTAGATTCGTTTTATTTTCATCCCTTTAGGAACGATATTATAGCCTTGCGAAACTGCTCGGAGCCGTCGATGAAGCAAATATGACCTGCACTTTTTATGACGACGAGTTTAACCTCCTTGTCCTTGCCCGCAGTCTTAAACCCGGCCTTGATCTTCTCCTTCATGTCCATCATAGTCTGTGGCAGGTTTGCGTCCTTCTCGCCGACGACGCAAAGAGCCCCGTCGACCGCGGCGCCGACCGTTGCGAACCGGGGCCGCAGGTCGAAGTCAGGGCTCCTCAGTGCGTGGCAACATGACTCGAACCCCTCGATGGTAGTACCGAGCATCACCCTGCGCACCCACTGCGCTTCCTCCAGGTTGTGGGCCAGCCAGTCCACTCCAAATCAGCGCTCCATCGTACCCTGCGTGATGTCCTCCATGTGGCCCGCCTAGCGCGCGGCGGCTACCCGGGGCCCGAAGGGGTCGTCGAGGCCCGCGTTGACGGGAGACGATGAGATGGTGTCGCAGATTGCGAGCTTGGAGACAAGGCCGGGATACTTGGTTGCAAAATAAATGCCTACCGCCGCACCCACGGAGATGCCAACCCACGAGTAGATCTTTGAGATGCCTAAGTTCTGTACTAGGGCGTGTACATCGTCGGCCATGGAGTCCATGGTGCTGTCTAGGCCCTTTGGCGCAGATGAGGAGCCATGGCCTGGCTGGTCGTAACGCAATGTTCGGAAGCCATTGTTGTTCAGCGCGGGCACGACATGGTTCCAAAGGTTGTAGGGTTCGCAGAGGGAGTTGGCGAGTAGGACAACGGGGCCGTTTTCTGGGGTCGAGTCGAGGGCATAGGACAAGATCCTCGAGTCGGGAAGAGTGATTATGCTGGTCATCCTGCGCCGCTTGGGGGATCGAAAGGGGTGACGTGATCGGAGAGAGTAAGTGCGGAAGGGATAGCGGGATAAGTTGATAATGCGTGGAAGGATCATGCCATTGCCAGCTATTGTACTGTACTGTACGACTGAGAAGGAGACCCGGACAAGATAAGATGACCGCCAACCCAAACTTGCTTAAGCTTGAGCTTGACCAGCTCAATGAAGATCGCAACTAATTAAAACCATGGCACGAACGACTGCTTGTCGCAGTGGTGGGTCTTTAGCGGAGCCATCCAGAGCGACGGGCTTGTTTGGCACCATGCGGGTCATCCGATGTAGAAGATGTAGAAGAGTGATTCGGTGCAAATCCGCAAGCGGCTGTGCAATCATTTCAGTCGAGTGACTGGTGTCTCATATCACGTGCTAGTAGCAAGCCACATCAATAGCAAGCGGTAGGTACCTACTTGTAGAGCCAGGAGGTCGTGTTTCACTTGTAAATACGGATCCGTATGGTCCCGAGAGGTCATGAATCCCGCGTTTCCTTTGTCGTTGATATTTATAGCTCTCACGAAATGGCTTGACGACGGTTAGCAGGCGACGTGTGCTAAGAGAGTTCCGATTACCTAAACTGACGCTCTTCTCTACTCGGCGCTCGTATCCTGCCGTAGGTATTCTCAATTCCGAGGGCATTATTTCGTTGCCTAGAGGCAAAGGCCTACCTCTAGGGGCTCGCTCTCGCCCATTATCCCCTGTTGGCCAGTATCAGGCGCGACGCCACCGCGCTAAATGTCTGTCCTCTTCAGAAGGCAACAGCGAAATACCCTCTTCAAAAGCAACCATGCTTGCCCGCGAGAGATGTAAACCCATTTCCCCGCGACATTACTATCCGTTCCAATAGCTGGAACAATCCACCGTTACCAAAATACGGTTCCAATTCTAACGATCCTCATCTCCCCAAACTTATTTTCCATGGCTTCCATCCTTTTCCGGAACCGGGGCACCGCTTCGGCAAAGCCTACAGAACAGATGCCTACAGATACGCCAACAGCCAAACCCAAGATGACTTTTCTCGACCTGCCTCCAGAGATCCATCTCCTCATCAGCGAGTTACTCATCTACCCGGACGCATTAGCCCTCAAGCGAACTAGTCGCCGCTTCCACTACTTGGTTGACACCGGCGTCAAGCTGAAGATCGATTGGCTTGTCGAACGCCGCCGCTTGCACCTCGAGTGCCCCAACGACCAGCGATGCGACCTAGGAAGCGACCTGCGGTTCTGCCGGGGCAGCGTGAAGTAAGCGCGCGCGCTTTCAAATCCATTATCGGTCGCTGCCATGCCCTTGTCCCCATGCTAACCCGATATCTCTCTTAGGCTTCTCATGCAGCGGCGGAGGGAGCACATCGAATGTGAAGGGCGGCCGGGTCTCGGATGTCTTGTCTACGGGACTAGAACCTGTTTGCATCGCCGGAAGCTCAGCACGAGGGCCACGCGCTGGCTGCGGACGCGGCTCACCATCGAGATGTGGTGGGTGTTACTGGCCATCGTGCCGGCTGTATGCTGCTGGCTGTGGATGGCCGAGCTCCTAGTTTAACGCTGACTCGCGCCGCCGCATGATCAGTGTCAAACATGCTCGGAGCGGCCAGTATCTTTTTCAAACTTAAACCTCTCGAGCATGGTTTTGTTTTCGAGTTGCGTATAGCCCTTCTCCTTTGCGATATTCGTTCCTTCCCTACTACTACCGGCCGGAGCATGTGGCCTGGACAATGCTAGGCGAGCTTTTAGGGGTAATTAATCAAGAGTGGCAACAAGTAACTAACGATAGGCGGTTGTAGGAGCCGCCCCACGGCCTCATTTGTTAATACACGTCTCCTGGAAGAGTACGGTTTTTTATTTCCCTGTAAATGTAGAGCTTACCTGCATATGGTTGTATTGCTTGGATACCGATTGTTAGTCAATAATACCTACCTATCTACCGACCTATCTAAGGTCCAGGTAGGGCTACGTATCCATCGTGGCGACGAGCCTTGAGGTTCAATTATAGCCCAAGGCCGTTCGACAGTATCAGCCGTATAGGGGGGAAGTCAACAGAGTGTCTTATTTAACCCGGGAGACGAAACCGAATGCACACATCCTACGATGCGACCCGTCGAACGAGCTGAACATGGACGTGTTCGCGCTTCTTCTGGAGGTGACTCTGACCTCCTCCACACGCCTGTTGATCCAGGAACCGCACCATAGCTAGTTGTAGCTTTAGTTTCTCGATTGAAGTAACCGAGACTGCTAGCCCTCTACTACAGAGGGTCGCTAACGCTGCTAGCTAGAGTAGGCTGCATGAGGATCTTGAGTGGTCATGGGGGCCAAGCCAGATATATTGCCGCCTCTAACGACCGTTCATTACCAAACAAACGGCCAGACTCAGGGGAAGGGACATCAGGCTATATTCCTTATTTTTTTGTCTAGCGCCTATTCGTCCACAACCACGCTCCTTACCTACTTAATTGGCAACGGCAGCCATGAGAAAGCTTAAATCCGCGCCGGTCTCAACATTATACAAGATATTTATTACTTCCGCCACTTGTTATCGGAATAGTACCCACCGTCCAACCCGAGAAGGGACTGGTAGCCCGCTACCAGCCGTCACCCCGCCCCTTCATCTTGCAACGAGATAGCGCCAAGCCTAGATCTAGAATAGAAATGCCCCTCCAGACAATGGGAATAAATCAAAATATCCATGTTCATATGACTAGCTCCGTCCCGCTTCCGGCACTGCAAGCTTGGCAGGGGTTGATGCCACTGATAAAGTCCTGGAGGACCCGGAGCCCAGTCTCATTCATAAATAAATCCCGGTTCGTGTCCCGCTATTGAGAGCCAGCGTTTAAGCACGTCTCCCAAAAGCGCAGGCATATGACCCCAGGGTCGGCCCCTTCTATTTTCTTGGTTTGAGCGAGATTGGTCCTGCTCTCCGGTCGCACGATAACAAAATTCCGTACCATCGCGGTTCATCATGAGTTTAAGGACAATTCTTCAGGCCGTCTTGTTAGCCGGCATGGCTACGGCACAAACCGACGGTGCCGTAGCACTGTCCCCAGCAACGGCCCATGCCGCCACGCCGACGACGCTGCAGGACGGCCAGTACTGGATCCGGGCGGTCGCAGCCCCAAACTTCCACAAGTACCTGCAGACGAAGCCAGCCAACGAACCCGGCGGAGCTATCCTGGAGAGTAGCAAGACGGCTGGGCAGTTCAACGTGGATGATGGACAGCTAGTGGAGTGGACGGGTGAGGGAACGGCGCCGCTGTATATGCACGTAGAAAAACCCGACGACATGACACAGCGGAAGCTAGCGACGTGGTTCAACACGACCAAGAATGACTTCGGCACCTTCGTTTTCCAGGGAGACGCCCTGACATGGAGCACGCCAGAGATCAACCGTCAAAACCTAGCTGCCTGGTTGGTTTGCAAAGACCAAGCGCTGTTTATCAACACTGGCGCATACGCGTACCAGACGCCCGAGGGATGTTCAGATCAGACGGTGAGTTATTCAGGACGATTTCGAGATCTTCATAAGTGGAGATGTGGCGGCCCCCTTATTTATGTGACAAAGGCCGAACCAAAGCAGCCCAGGTTTACTGACTAGTCTCAATCGCCTAGATTCATTATTACAATGACAAGACCGCCAACGACTAAGGGTTGAATCAAATAACGGAGGAGCCTATTGTGGGGTTAATACCGGGGTGACTCGGGAGGTCCTTGGAAGGTGAATCTTAGCGACGGTTACGGGGTACCTACCTACCTGGGTGCTGCTCTGCATGATGAGGTTAACACTCGATGTGTGCTCATAAGCAGATACCCGCGTTCGAAGTTGTGAAAGTTGGCCAATTTTGCTAGTTGATATGGCACAATGGCCGGCATGGTTCAACCGCTTGTATTGACTTAGCGACATAAGCCGTTGCATATTAAAGCCTGGGAGGAGTATCAAGGGAGCGAAGAATCTTGCTCTTGGCTTGCTACGAGATTGTGACCATTCTCAAAAGGATAGAGCCATTTTGATGCCAAGTCATAGCCACACGGAGAAAAAGCGGGGTATAAAATGTCACGGATGAGATTACAGTACTGAGTCTCATTGTGTCAACAATCTATTTCTTCCCATTCTGAAAAGAAGAGCAGAAACACCTATAGGGCTCCCAGAGAACATAGCCCGTCCCTCTAAATAACGCCTTGAAATTCCCCATGCATGACTATGGAACAAACCCCATTCATTACTCATGCATTTTTCTTCTGGCGCAGCAGACAGTGACGGCCCCACTTCCTCCTGAATCTCTCTGGTACAATATCCCAGTCAGGAACCCACAAAGCCCTTGCCAAGAAGGGAGTATTCGCCGCATCCAGGAAGGGTAGGCAAACCACCTCATCCCAGTGATCAGTATCGGCGACGTAGTCCGGCTCATTAGGTGGTGGCGCCCAACCGGGCTCCTTCTGCTGCTCTGGGTATTGCGTATCGACAAGGAACGCACATGTCCGGAGGTCGACGTACTTGCTTAGATCCTCTTCGTTGTGGTCGTTGAGCCCTGTCGTCGGCAGCCAGGTGCCGCTCCACAACCCAAAGCCGATTCGCGCCTCCGAGAATTCGCCGGGAAGGAGGCCTCGGAATTCGGACCGGATGAACTTGGCACGCATGTCGTGGGGCAGGAAGTAGGAGCTTGGGAAGCGATACCACTCTTTGCCAAAGCAGACACTCGCGCCGGGATTGCCAATCGTGCTCAGTGGTTTGTAGATAGACAGGGGCGCCGAGTAGGCAGAGTATATACCCCAGATGCGCATAAGCCCAAGGTCGACGGAGAGCAACATGGCCAGGCTCACAGTAAAGAGCTTCAGTCGTGCGGGAACCTTGCCAATAAGGGACTTTGGGTCTGAATGGCCTAGCGCAGTAAGGAGGATATGGAGTGCCATGGCCGCATTGAGTGCTAGGAATGGGTATGCAGGGTACATAAACCGCTCCTCTTTGTGTGGCTGCAGAGTGAATATGGCGAACCACATGTAGAAGGGCGACATGAAGACCACGGTACGTAAACCTGATTGGAATCCTTGTCCAGACGGGGAGAACAGTTTCTGCGCCAGGAACAAGGGCAGGGCTAGCAACGCAAGAATGAACCATATGTTAAAGTTCAGGGCGAGGTTCTTGAAGTAGAAAGTCCATGGTTCAGTCCCATAGAGGTTGGGGCCTCCCGTGGATGAGAAAATGTTGTACTTGACAATATTCCATGACACAACCTCGGCCTTCTTGTAGAAGAACAAGTTGATAGCCGTGTCAAATATCTAGAAGTATCAGCTTCGTACTTGGTAAGGAGCCGGGTTGGGAGGGGGGGTTGAGTTGGGGAGCGGAAGGGGGGAAAGAGGACTCACCACTATCAACCCTGTCGCGACAATACCCCTAACAACTCGGATGGCCGCCTCGAAAAAGCGTTCCTTGTCGCTCAGGATGGCGATAATCCCTTCTTCAACTAGGAAGGGAGCACAAAGCGCAGCAGCAAATGGCCATCCAACCACGCCGCCTAGGGCAAACCAGGTCATGCCTTGCGAAGTCTTGAGCCCCCCGCGCCAATTCATTAATGCCGCAGCGCCTAGCATCACCGTGTACATGGCAAAGCTTGAAGGGAGGTAGGCTGTACTAGCGTGGAAGTTCCCCGGGCTGAGTGTAAGAGCCATGACAAAGAAGATTCCGATTCGAGGGTTCAAGGTAGAACAGATAACTCTCCACATCAGGGTTTGACACAGCGAGCAGACGAAAGCCAGGACATAGCGGACAAAGTAGAACTCGGCAAGCTATTCCTAGTCAGCAAAATATCTCGAATCTCAGAAGCCACATATTTCACACCTTTGTCGACTGAGGCAAGATCCTTCGGAGGTTACCTGCGACGGCATGAAGGGCAATGTAGAGCCAGCTCCGGATTGCGAAGTCGGGCGAATATTCCCATGTCTGCAAGCCGTATCCATGACTAAGGTAATGGGTCGGCTCCCAGTAATTGAAGGTCTCGTCGCAGTCTTGGATTGGCGCAAAGAGCGCTGCGGCAATGTTTGCCACGAGGAAGATGTAAAACACCGAGATAGGCTCGATTCCGTACGGGCTCGGCTTCCTATGGGGCGATCCCATCAGCACTGGGTCATGACATTGCAAGGGATGGGGGTCATCAGGCAGGGCTTACTTCTTTTTCGCGTGCGCAGCTTCTGGATGCACGAATTGCCTCCGCTGTGCGGTATTTGGAGGCATGATTGCGGAGGGTACCACCAGAGAGCTCTGCAATTCGCAAGGGTTCAATGAGGAAATTGTTGGCGGCAGCTCGAGAAATACAAGCTGTCCCATGAGGCAGGGTGGACACTATACCAAATCAGGCAAAGTGTTCCCGTTGATCACTTGGCACGTGCGTTCATTACATCACAGATCCCCAGATTTGGTACGTACCAGCACCAGGAACTTTTTTTGTCTTTGAACTTTTCTTTTCTGGGTTTTTTTCTTCCAGTGGTCTCAAGTCTAGAAGCGCCTGAGGAAACAGCCATATATCTTTCTGGAGAAGATATAGTTTAAACTTCAAGGTTTTATACTTTCATCCTTTCTATAACGCTACCAGTTTTGTTACTCAAAGGTTGGCCACATTACCGACCTTCTGCCCGTCTTATTCTTCGGCGGTATCCTCTGACGATCCTATCTATTTCTCGAGTCGATTACGCGATACCCAACTACCCACGACCTACCTGGCACAGTAGTCTTTACTTCACTCCCCCGCCTTGAGTTCAGGCGACTGGACTGGCACTCCAAACAAACAACCCCTCAGACAACCTTAGTTCCTCTGCAGTGCATCCTTAGCTAGCCTGCCATACACGACAGCCGCGATGTCTGGCCCGTCCTTCCAGATTCCTGGCCTCGGCCACGCGAAGCCGAACGAGCACCTGCCAGCCGAGAGTTTCGCGCCCGATCTGCTCGCTGCAGCTGCAAGTATATGTGGGGATGACGGGTTGGTGGACGGCACTAACGCGACACAGTGGACTCGCCAGGTGGGGAGTAAAGAGGACGAGGAGAACGCCGCAGCGGCGATAGTAGCAACGGCAGCAGCAGGGAAGAAGGAACAACTCGAAATCGCCGAAGGAAATCGTCCAGACGGAAAGAAAGAGGATGCTATGGACGTTGACAAACCTGAAGAGCCGACTACCCAACCAGAGGAGCAAGTAGATCGGGATGCTACAGTCGCTGTAGATCAAGGCGTAACGAAAGTAGGGGAAGCACCCGAGATGGATTTGGACAGGGAAATTGGCGAGACAAGAACTTCGGCAGATGATCGTGCCCCGCCTAACCAGGACGTCGCGCATGCGTTGGAAGCTGCGCTAGACGGCTTGCTATCGGCGTCTGCCGCGCAGGAGGGTGAACACAACCAAGGTCAGGGCGCCGAGGCACAGAACGAGCAAGTTGAAACACACCCGGAATGGGAAGTCGATTCGTCTCCCTACGAGTCCTCGTCGGATTCCGATAGCTCTGATAGTTCGTCAGACGACGACTCGGAAGACGAGGGTGGTTACAAGCCACTTGGCATCGAGGAGACAGCGAGGCTACTCATGGGCGAAGCTGAAGGCGACGGTGACGGCGATGGCGGTGGAAAGGGAGGCAAGGGAGCTGGAGCAGGGCAAATCCGCACTAAGAATGAGGTACCCGAAGATGTCATCCCGAAACCCGACGTCACCATCACCGAAGAGATGAAGATCGCGCCCCTCGGCGTGGTTGCGGCGATCGTTGAGAGGACGGTCGTCGTCAAGTCAAAGACGCCGGGCGAGGTCCAAGTCCTAAATATTGGCTCCGTGCTGTGTCGCGGAGACCGGACAGTTATCGGCGCATTGGCCGAGACACTGGGCAGTGTCCGAAGCCCGCTATATACCGTGGGCTTCACTACAGAGGAGGAGATCAAGGAGCTGGAACTGGAAGTCGGCACCGAGGTGTTTTACTCGGTCCCTCACGCCCAGTATGTGTTCACTCAGGTCCTGAAGGAGGTCAAGGGCTCGGATGCGAGCAACCTACACGACGAGGAGGTCGCCCCGGATGAGATGGAGTTCTCCGACGACGAGAAGGAGGCCGAGTACAAGAAACAACTAAAGGCCAAGAGGCGTGGGGCCAAGGCTGGTCGGGGCGGAGGAGGACGCGAGCAGCACGGCCATGCCCACCCCTTGAGCAATTCGACGGTACCGCAAACTCGGACCAGCGGCAGCGGGGCCTTGAACTACGACGAGGATGATGATGGACCTTACAAGCCGCTTGCGCGGCCCCAGGGTTACGGGCAGGGACCCCCTTCCCTGCCACCCAAGCCGGAGAGCGGGTTCAGCCAACCCCGCGGTGGGCACGGTAACCGTGGATCCGTCAGGGGAGGGCGCGATTTCCGTGGCCGAGGTCGCGGTGGCAGAGGAGATCGTCGACGCGGACGGGGGGGTGGCCCAGGAGCGGGTGACCATGCTCGATACGGGCATGATGGAGCAGCGGACTCGCAACGGCCAACCTCGTACGGGGGTCCTCGCTCGCCGCAAAATCCACATCTACCCCCTCCACCGTATGGAGCAGGACCGCCTCCTCAACCACATGCTACCCCTCCGCACCAGTGGCCTGTTGCACCAGCGCCATATGTGCCACCACCTCCTCCTGTGTCTTACCCGCACGGACAGAACCCGGCACAACCACCACCGCCGACTGCCGCTGCCTTTAACTACAACTACCAAGCTTGGAGCCAGAGCCAGAGCCAGAGCCAGAGCCAGCCTTACCAATATTCACAACAGCCGCAGCCACAGCCACAGCCTCCTCATCCACATCATCGACCACTAGGCCAGCAGCCATCGCCCAGTGGTTACGCGGTGTCACCAACATGGCCCGGGGTCGGAGCACAGGCTACTCCTTTACCACCGCCTCCAACCACCGGGACGTATGTCAACCCGGCATTTTTCGGGGGCTTGCAGGGTCAACAACCGCAGGGACAGGCGCAACCTGCGCAGCCGCCGCAGTACTGGGGACAGCAGCCTGGTGGCTATGGGCAGGGCCCTAAGTGAGATGCGGAGGTCACAGTTGAAGTTGCCGGTACGTGCAATGGTACATGCGGTAATCGATCATCGAGACGGGCAGCCCATATGCATACGCTTTCTGCATTGGCCCAACCGAGGGCAATCCTGTACATACAAGACATGCCGTAGGCGAAGGGGGAGAATGTCACGATGCCACGTCCATAGAGTCATGATAGATCGGGGGGTCCCATAGGAAGAATAGAAACGTCTCGCGATGATACCCAGGCAGTTCTCGAGTGATGTTTAGGCTCAAGGGAAGAACGCCGGCAGTGGGAAAGGGGGAGGCAAAAGGGACCCAAGGTATCTTGATGATTGTCCCCTCTGTCAGAGCGAGCCAGAGAGATGCCGTGCACAACGTGCACAAGCATTTGCACAACCGGCAAGCGAGCTCACGGACCCCAATCGCAGGGCGGACCGTGCGGCATGGCGGAAAATTGACAAGCCAAATGAAAAGAGAAAGAAAAATCCCCGACCTCTGAGCCTCCTCCGGTATTGGACGGGTTCCAATAAAGCCCCGGGTCGATCGGCCGAAGGCACTGGTCTGTCTTCCAGAAGCGATAGCTGATCTGTGCCGTCTCGAGGGAACTTGACCACGGGAAGTAACTCTCTGAAACAGGTCTACTATGGGTGCGTAGTAAAAGGTAGTACCACGCAGTAAACAGCTGCGGGATCTGGGATGGGAATTTTGCCAGGCGGAAGATTAGACTCGGCGACCCGGATGGCCTTCCAGAAGGCAGCCAAGCAGCCTTAGCAAAAACGGTGGTGGCCCAGGAGGAGGTGAGAGGGGAAGAGTTAACGGGTGCCACTTTGTGGCTGCAAGTCTAAAAAAGGGAACTTTGAAACACGCGATGGGCAGCCAATCAGCGGAGAGTGCCAGCGGGGAAGCATGCACAAGCTCAATTTGAACAAACCCGGTCAATCATTTCGGTTCAGCGACGATCCCATTAGTCACCAATCAACGCGCGTGCGTCCCTGGGAGGGATCATTGGCTGTGGGTCCATGCGCCAGGAACAGCACCGTGGATCTGCAAGGAACGAACCACAAGAAAAGGGCGGAGAGGGGAAACAACCTTGGAAAGGGGACGAGGACCAGAGGGTCCCGAGGCGCCACCAGGGGAGGGCATTTTCGCAGCCGCCAACGATCAAGAAAACTTGCTTCTTGTCGTTTCTGCCCCTTGCCTTCCCGCTTGTTCCACCAGAACTTTTAGCTGGTTGTCAATCATCGTCGTCGTCACGCACGGTAGGAGGTAGGGAGTTGATTAGGAGATGCGCCGGTCAGGGAGCGGAAGAAGGCGACTCGGTGGAGCAGAAGCAGGACATACTGTGTGTAACTATGTATGTAGGTAGTGTACATGGGAGCTCGCTGTTGGTGCAAATCGCGGGCTGAAAAGACTGGGCAGGGAATATTGACCAGGGAGGATGGATGTGCTGGGAGGTAGCTAACTTCCATGGGTACGAATGAAGGAGCTCAGATTGCACCCACCGGGTGACTGAGAACGCTGGCCAAGCAGAGGAGGAACCACAGCCACCACCGACCACACCACCACCACAACCATCCTTTCCCGCGTTGCTCAGTCCCTTCTTTTTTCTTTCCTGTTCCCCCCCTCCTCCACCCTCCACCTCCCCATCCTCCACACCATCTCCCTCCCGTGGAACATCTCTCTGGTGCCGAGTTCTTTGCTGCCGTTTCTCAACTCGATGAGTTCGTGAATCGTAGACTCGCCCTTCCATTCTTTTACAAACCAACTGGTTTCCTTCCTTTCAAAGACACCCGATCGAGTCGCCTATCTGTCACGCAGTGCCGTGTTTTCACCACACATTCCTTTCGACATCGGAACACTACCCGCGAGACAAGTGCATTTCACCCTTCCCGCTTCATGCAGCGTTTATTCGTCCCGCAATTGAGGCAGAAATAATACCTCGAGGTGCCATAGTAGCTGTGCCGTGCGTGCAAGTATTGCGCAGAGCTGGACATCGCGTCTGGATGCATTAAGCGATATCCTCCTGTATAGATTTGTGGATAACGGAACCGCCCGACTCTCAACACCAGCGGAGGACCATCACCATGGCGGCTCACCATAACCTCTTGCGTCACAACCCTCAGCCGCAGCACGACAAACGAGATGCCTGGGACGATTTCACCGGCGCCGTCCAGAGCGTGTGGGACAATGTCAACCCTTTCCAACAAAAGGCCAACGGCCCGTCCACCGTCTTCCGCACCGTATTCACAACTATGACGCCTGATGGTTGGGATGGCCACGCTGCAGGATGGTCCACGGTGGCTCCGAAGAAGACAAGGACTCACCACAGGGGTCCCGCCACCACGAGCACGACCTCGAGCTCGACAAAGACGACCTCGGCGAAGTCGACCTCCACACCTAAATCAACCCGGAGCCACCTCCCACAGTCGTTTGTCCCTTCGTCGGAGACCATTCCTTCCACTCTAGCCGTCGCAACCGGCCAGCAAACGCAAATCACCAACGCCCCGCAGCCCACCGTAACAGTCGCCCCGGCCGCAGCGGCCAAGGACGAGGGGATCAGCGGTGCGGCCAAGGCCGGCATCGCCATCGGTGTGCTTGGCGGTGTCCTGTTGGTATTCCTAGCCGCCTACTTCGCCTTCAGCAAGCGGAGACGGCAGATGGCCGAGCAGCGACTCGACGACGACGAGAAGATCAACGGAAACTTCGCCGACCGCCACGCCGTGGGCCCGCCCACGCCCGCCAAGGCTCCGCGCCTGAGCCTGCGACCCGTTACACAGTTCCTACCAAACCTAGGCGGTTCCGCAGATCGGGGTGCACCGCGCGGCGATGCCATCGCCATGGTGCCCAGCCCCACGCAGCAGTCAAGCCGAGGAGCTCTGGCGCCGAGCCAGTGGGAGCGGCCGACAACCGCCGGAGCCGCGGACAATGCCAATCCATTTGGCAGCGGCGCACAGCGACTCAACCCTACCATACCCGAGGGCGGTCCCGGTAATCTCGGCAACGCCGCCTGGGTCAGCACTCAGGGCCCGCCGCCCGCCGCCGGTGGCGCCCATAATGCCGCCTTCGCTGCCGGTGCAGTTGCTGCTAGTGCCGCCGCGGGCGCCGGGCTAACTCGAAAGACTTCGCTCAGGAAGGACCACGCGCCCAAGCCTCTCGACCTGACGAGGCCCAACCCCCAGCAGCTCTCTGCCGTTCCCCCTAGCCCCGCGGGGACCGAATACAGCTTCCACTCCGTCGCGCCTGGCCAATCCCCGGGCCCCTCTGCCGGCGGCGCCGCTATCGCAGCTGCGGGAGGCCCGGTGCACTCAACGGTCCATCGTGTGCAGCTCGACTTCAACCCTACCCTAGAGGACGAAATGGGCCTGAAAGCCGGCCAGCTTGTGCGGCTCTTGCACGAGTACGATGACGGATGGGTAAGTCCACGCCGCTCGACATGTTAAACCAGGCCCTTCTTATTAACCATTCACAGGCTCTCTGCATTCGACTCGACAGATCTCAACAGGGCGTAGTACCACGCACGTGCCTCTCAACACGCCCTGTGAAGCCCCGACCAGGCCCGGGAGCTCCTCGCTTCGGACCACCAGTGAATCCCAACAGAGGCCCAGGCTACCCCCAAACTAACAGACCCATGACGCCCCAGGGCAGACCCATGACGCCTCAGGGCGGTCATCATGGGGGCCCGCCATATCCGCGATCAGAATCGCCATCCAGGGCGATGATGGGTCCTGGGGGACGTCCCGAATCTCCTGCGCAGCGGTCTATGAGCCCCGTCCCTGGTTCCATGGGTCCCGGTCCCGGTCCGAGGTCCATGAGCCCAGGCCCGAGGGCCATGAGCCCGGGCCCGAGATCCATGAGCCCGGGCCCCAGGTCCCAGTCGCCCGGTCCCCGTCAACAACAACAAGCCCGGTCCCAAAGCCCGAGCGGCATGAGCCGACGAAACAGTCCCCCCGGGCAGAGCCCGATGAACCAGGAATACCGTCCCGGTCCGCCAGCACCCGGTCCGCCAGGTCCACTGGCACCCGCTCTGACAGGTCCGCCAGCACCCGCTCTGACAGGTCCTCCAGCACCCGGTCCGACAGGTCCTCCAGCACCCGGTCCAACAGGTCCTCCAGGTCCGCCGGGTCCTCCCACCAAGCCTGTCGGCCGCAAGCCCGTGCCCGGGCAGGCGTATTAGACGACCGAAACTGATTTGCGACTATGCCTGCAACAGGAATGCGGGCCGAGCTAAGAATTCTGCGGGAGACGATCTAGACATCAGTTTCCTTCGACATGGCACCTGGTGTTGCTTATTCGGGGTACGGGCGGCGACACAATCCAATCTCAGCATTGCGGTTGACGGATATATGCCAAACAACCCCCACAACGAAAGCCTGCCTTTCCTTTATTGTTGCTGGGCAGCGACCTCCTTCCACATGAACTTGGGATCTAGACCGGGACAATTCCCCTATAGACTACCAACCACCTGTACCAGGCCCTGGATAGCCTGTGTACTTTCTTTCGAATCCTACCCTCCCCCGGTACTCCACTAGATGGTTCAACCTTCCGTTCGTTCCTTTCCTGTGGGACATTTTACGGAGTACCCGCTTTTGGCCTTTTCTCTGTACAAATCAGTACTACGGTTCCGATATTTTGTTCCTTTTATTTATCCGCTTTTTTCTTTTTCTCGACTGATACTTTTGTGGTTTTGGGCCTAGCCTAGCCGTTCGACCAAAAGCGCTGGATCCATGCCAGTAATTTTCGCTTGAATAGGCACAGCATGGCAACCATGTCGGTCCATCAGTTGAGCCCTTTTATCCTTCTCTTCTTGTTTAATGTGTATCTACTTATTCTTTTCGGTTCTTTGCTCCGTGCTCTGCGCAGTACAAACTGCTTCTTAGCTTAGGGTCAGGAGCTGGGTTCTGGTCGGGAGTGTCAAGCTCGTTTCTGGTGTTGGGACGACGACGCTCGACTGGGGCATTGGAGCGCATACTTGGGGTCTACTTATCTAGACCCGGACGTGCTAGATAGTCGGACGGAGGGACGGAGGGACGGGGCATTCGGTTGAAATGCGACGGATAGGGATATCCAGGAGGGAGAGCGGAAAGGGGATGGTCGGTAGACAACAGCTAAATACCACACTCGTTCACACGCAGTTCCACGTTCCACTCCCGTGTCTCGCACGCTTGGCCGTCTGAGACTATGTCTATTCAACTCTCGGGTTGACATACAATAATTCCGTTACCGCGAGAGCTACTTAGGCATTAAGGCCAATTTCTCGAACATCGAGAGAACACCAATCAACACACCGTTGTCTGCTGGCTAGAAAGTTCCCAGCACACAGATATGGACGGGTGCCTACCTATCCGTGATGTATTGTGTACAAGACCTCTGGGGAAATTTGGAAATACGGAAACTTCGGTATTTTGCACATTTATATGTTTACCTGTACGGATACGTACCCCACCCTTTCATCATGGTGATATCATCATCGCTGAATATCCACCGATGCCTACGGACCTATGAGATAAGTACATAAATAAATAGAGCCTACTTCCTTTTTAAGGCAATGGTTTTAAGACAACCATGGCAATTATTTGCACTATCGCGCATCTCTAGTAAAAATAAATGACTGGTACCTAAGCACAGTTGAACCCAGGTTGGGGCCATACACGACTTAAATCAAGTTATGACCCACGAAACGAACATGACGCATAGCCTAGCAGCATTCCGTCGCTCCCAGCAGCACGACGATCTCGCGCGCCTTGCGGGAACTCACCTACGGGAGGACCTGGACGCCGGTGACCGAGACGTGTTGAGGCAGGCGTCGAGCCGGGTGTCCCGGGACGCGGTGATTGGGTCACTCCTTGGAATCGGGCTTGGTGTCTGGGCCGCCGTGAAACTGCGGCGAGTGCGGGCGGACGTACTCTCGGCGCTCAGGGCGACGGAGAGACCGGTCAAGGTGGTATTTGCAGATGGGAGAACCGGTGAGTTAGCCCGATCGTTCTCGCCTCCGCCTACCTTGGGAAGAAACCGGGGTAAGGCGCTGACAGCATTCCGCGAACAGAGCCAATCCCCGATGTCACGTCCATGATGCGACCGACAAGGTGGGGCGACTACGCTACGTACTTCTTCTTCGGGTTGGGAGGCCTTTTCCTGGGCGGAGAGACGGGACTCCTTGCGGGGAGTTGGTCGGCCACCAATTTGGTGACGAGAGATCCGGCGCGGAGCGAGAGGATCGAGAAGGCGTATAGGAGTTTCCGCGTGGACTGCCTGAGGAAGGAAATCGACCGGTTGGAGAGTGGCCATTCGCTCTTTCACTAAGAGGTGTTCATGAAGCCGCAAAGCTACGGAGACTCGCGCATTTGATCCTTGCCTAGATAAACGGGCACATCACCTTGACTACGGTTGGCGTACGTTTATATGGATGTATTTTGCTGGCAGAACTTTGAGAACATTGGTCAGGCACCAGGAATGAACCTCCAACCAAACCCCGTTCCCAAGGGATGTCGTTCCAGGCACCAATGATCGATTGTGAAACGTAGATAGCCAACCCCGCTGACCAGTGCTCGCACATTTCAACCTCCTCTCCTCGTCACTGTTCAAAACCACTGCTGACGGACCTAAATCATGCCTCTTTGAAAATCGATGCCGAGCCACCTGTAGGAATTACCACCCACGCCTGGGCAAAGATTGTTAGTCCGGTGCCATGGCTTCTCAAGATGACGTAGCCCCGCGAGAGGCGCCCAAGGCCGGGCAGAGGGACTACCCGCAGAGGGGATGTCCTAACCGAGAAGCCTTCGCGGCTACGGCCGACGTGCAGGAACCCTCCGCGTTCTTCTCTGCGCTGCCGCTGGAAATCCGGCAGATGATATACATCGAGTTCTGGCGCCTCACCGGGCTCAAGCAACACGTCTTCTCGCGCATACCCATCACCGGCCTCCTCACGCATTCGCCGTGTATTACAGACCCGCGGGCGCCCGACCCGAGGCATGAGGAGTCCCAGAATGGCGTGGGAGAGGGCAGCGCCGTCTGGGAGAGGAGATTCAGGACAGGCTGGTGTGTCCACTGGGCCTGCGAGGAACTCGACAGGCCAGAAGTTGTCCCGTCGAACGCCGCTGCTACGCCGCGAAGGCGACCCTGGTCTCCATTCCTCCCTGTTATGCAAACTTGCAAACGGATGTAAGTCAGAGTCTCGCTCTCGCCTCGTGTATTTCTACCCAGAGAGTTTACTTATTTCTTTCTGTAGGTATCTAGAATGTGTCGAGTCCATCTACGAGAACCTCACATTCTGCTTCACCGACCAAAGCGTACTTCACTTGTTTCTTGATTCGTACGGGGCCGATACCATCCGGTCTATTGAACTCGGCATCGAGGCATCGCCGCTCCTTATGGAAGTGTACTTCCACGCGCCTGCGGGACCATCGCCGGCCATTGCCTCCGGTGGCGTTATCACCATTCACAACAACCCGTGGCAGAAGACGTGCTCGAAGCTCTCCGAGCAAACCCGTCTACGCCGTCTGCACGTATGGTTTGACTTGCAGGACCTGCGGCCCTGGCACTCCCGTGTCGTCGAGACCGCCTTCTTTGACGGCCTCTGGGGGGTTTGCGCCGCGGACTTCGTGCTGATGCTGCCGGAGCTCCACATCAACAACCGCGGGCCGTCGGCGGAATTGCAAGCTTACCTTCTCGAGGGCGAGACGCTCGAGGGTGCGCCGTTTGTCGTCGAGAGGGGCCCGCGGCCGAACAAGTGGCGCTTACACCTATCGAGGATGAACCAGCACCTTTCCGCACGGCGGCGCTCGATGGACACTACTATTAACCGGGCGTAGGGAGGAACCCGGGGGGGGGGGGGGGGGGGGGGGGAAGGGTTAAAAAAAAACAAAATTTAAAAAAATAAAAAATAAAAAAAAAAAAACCCACCACATTTTTAATCATCCCACACAACCCCCC
>Ga0164242_10001682_pt1 | contig 26225 bp, 32 predicted proteins | sample OricomgcompostMG_FD_108783 | JGI IMG/M metagenome (GOLD analysis project Ga0164242, IMG submission 108783) | Miracle-Growth compost microbial communities from Emeryville, California, USA - Original compost - Miracle growth compost (MG) ...
GGTCCGGATGAAACGCGAGCCGTTCCGTCAGGGCTCGCCGCCCCCCGACGAAAGCGTCGACGTCACGGCGCTGCTTGGCCTCGCTGATCTGGGGCCGCGCAACTGCCGCTGGCCTCACGGCGACCCGCGCCGGCCTGACTTCGGCTTCTGCGGCCGGCCGATCGTCGACGGCAAGTCGATCCACGACGGCGAGCCTTATTGCGCCGAGCACAAGCGACGGGCGGTCAATCGAGAGGCGCAGCGATGACGCTCAATACCGATCCCATGACCATCGAGCAGAACGCCGAACTGATCGACTACCTGCTGGCGCAAATCACGCCGGACGCACCCGGAGTCTATCGCATTGCGACGCTCGATGAGCAGCAGATGCATGACCTCCGGGCTACGGCCGAGCGCCTGCATCGGCTGGCGCCACACGAGGCGGAGATCCGGAAGACCGTTGTCGCCAAACTGCGCGCGGAAAAGACGAGGACGAACAAATGACAGACACGGCGATTTCGGCGCGTGCACCGATCACGGCTATCATCGATCGCGCGGCCAAGGCGCTCACGAGTGCAACGACGGCGGCTGAAGTGCTGGAAGCCCGCGATATCGCGACGGAGGCTTATGACGCCGCGAAGCGCATAGCGCGTTTCGTAAAGGCAAAGGAAGCCCATGACGAGGTGATTGCTGCCGTCTACCGCGCTCAGGCAGACGCGCTGCTGATCGAGAGTCAAGCGAAAGCTCGCCTGGCCGATGAATACGACGCGGCGCAGGAGCGAGGAGAGGTTGCCGCTGTCGGCAAACCGATAAATGTTCCAGGAGGGAACAATAAGCCGACGGCCGAAGACATCGGCCTCACCCGCAAGCAAATCCACGAGGCCCGCCAAATCCGCGACGCGGAAAAGGCTGCGCCTGGCATCGCTGAGAAGGCTTTGCAGGACCGGCTGGCAAAGGGCGAGGAGCCAACCCGTGCCGCACTTAAGCGAGATATCGGTGCTGTAGCCAAAAGCAAGCGCGAGGCTCGGCAAGCGGAGAACGCCCGAGGCCGTGAGGAAACTGCCGCGCAATTCAGCCCTGCGGTGCAGGAGCACCGCGCCCGTTCGGAAGAATACCGTGCCCGGGCGAAGGCGGAGAAGTCGAAGCCGACCGGTGATGCGGACGCCCTGAGGGCGGAGATCGAGGAAAAGGTCGAATACATCGCCTCGCTCGAGGCGGAGAACGCTGACCTCAAGCGGCAGATCGCCAAGTTCGACGACATGGCTGTCCAATACGAGCAGGGCGGATTCGAGAAAGTCATTGCCGGGAAGGACGAAGAAATTCGCGTCCTCGAAACCCGACTCTACTCGACCAACGCCGACATGATTTCGTGGAGAAAAAAGGCAGCGTGGGAGACCAAGGAAAAGCTTCGCTACAAGCAGGAAGCCGAGGCTAGAGGCTACAGCGACGCCGCCGGCGAGACCAACCCCGACAATGGTGAGGCGGTTGATGAATATACTGTTTTCTGAGCCGCGTGCGCTTGAGCTTCGTCCCTACCAGGAAGACGCGATCGAGGCGCTGCGCCAAGGCATCCGCGAGCACAAGCGCCGGCAGATTCTGGTCGCCCCGACCGGCGCCGGCAAAACCATCATCGGCCTCAAGCTGATCGCAGAGTCGCAGCGCAAAGGCTCGCGGGCATGGTTCGTCGTGGACCGTGTCTCTCTGATCGACCAGACCAGCGCGGTGTTTTCGGATTACGGGATCGATCATGGCGTCATTCAGGCCGACCACTTTCTGACCGACTATTCCAGGCCGGTACAAATCGCCAGTGCGCAGACGCTGGCGCGGCGCCGCATTCGCGACCTTCCTGACCTGATCCTCTGGGATGAGGCGCATTGCTCGTACAAATCGGTCCTCGACCTGATTGGTCGCGCCGCCGAGGCGAAGGTGATCGGCCTCACGGCGACGCCATTTACTGCAGGCATGGCCGAGCAGTGGGACGGACTGGTCAACGTGACCACAGTCAACAAGTTGCTGGCCGAAGGGTATCTGTCGCCGCTGCGCATCAGGGCGTGCGTCTCGCCGGATATGGCCGGAGCCAAGAAGAAGTTCAATGGCGAGTACGAGGAGGAGGATGCCGGGTCGCGGGGCATCGTCATCATAGGCGATGTCGTGAAAACGTGGATCGAGCAGACCAGCAAGACTTTCGGCGGTCCGGTCAAGACCATCGTGTTCTCGCCGTCGGTGAAGCATGGCGCCGAACTCTGTCGCCAGTTTGCCGACGCGGGGTTCAATTTTCAGCAGATCAGCTACCTCGACAGCGACGATGGCGACCGGCGCGACAAGATCGCCGAGTTCAGAAAGCCGGATAGCGCAATTGATGGGCTGGTATCTTGCGCGGTCCTGACGAAGGGCTTCGACGTCCCCGACGTGATGTGCGGCATCTCCTGCCGCCCGTACCGGAAGTCGTTTTCGAGCCATATCCAGGAAATGGGCCGCGTCATGCGCATCCATCCTGGCAAGGAGTTCGGTCTTTGGCTGGATCACTCAGGAAATAGCATCGCATTTGCCGAGGACACTGCGTGGCTGTTTCAATACGGCGTCGACAACCTGTCGTCGGCTGCGAAGAAGGACAGCGAGGTCCGCGAGCCGAAAGAAAAGGTACGCAAGGAGCGGTTCTGCGCCGAGTGCGGCACGCAGATGGAAGCTGGAAACCCGTGCTGTCCGGCATGCGGATGGGAGCGGCCGGAACGGGGCGAAATCCAGTTTGTGGAAGGCGAGCTCGTCGACTTCGACCTCACCATGGGACAGCAATTCGAGCCGCGTAAGGGACTGCGAGCCGAGTGCCTGAAAGACCCGAAGGCGATTTGGGTCGCGGCCTTGTCTTACACAACCACCTATTCGAGCAAGGGGCCAGAACACGCCCGCAAATGGGCTGCCGGTATCTGGAGGGGCATTTACGAGCGCTGGCCGCCACGCAGCTTCGACGGCATCCCTTGCGACCCCTCGCGGGTGACACCTGATCAGTATTCGTTGGTGGAGCGGGAAGTCCGTCGGTTCCGCAAGAACGCTGCGAGGGCCGTATGATCCCCAGCAACGACAATCACCAGCCTTGTGGCCACACGATCACGGTTGAACGCGGAGATGGTGACCTTCGTGACCTGTACCTGGCATGCCTGATGGAGGAGGGCATCCGCGACCCGATCAGGGCGGAGATATTCGGATCGAAAGACGAGGCATATGACTTCGCCCGCGATCTGATGAAGTTCTATCCCCGCGCGCCATTCAAAGACCTGACCGAGGGTGGCGATCAGTGACCCTCGACGAAGCCATCGCCCGCGCATGCGCCGAGGTCGGCATCGAGCCGCCCCGCGGCCAGATCGCCATGCATCGGTGGATCGATACCGACGTGATCGGCAAGGGCGCGTCGGGCAAGGGCGACGGCCGGCTGATCTGCGACGATCGCCGCGTCACGGCGTGGAACTGGGTCGAGGGCTCGAAGGCGACGGTATGGTTGGCCGGCCGCGAAAGCATATCGGCGGCCGATCGGCAGAAATATGCGCGCGAGGTTGCCGAGGCCGAGCGCAAGGCGCGGGACAGAGCCGACCGGGCGGCAAGCATCGCCGCGCAGATCGTTGCCGCTGCCACAGTAGGACGCCACGCTTATCTGGCGGCCAAGGGCTTCCCAGACGAGACTGCGCTTGTGATCGGCCGCGATAAGCTGGCCGGGATCCTCGAGGCGGCGAAGAAGAAGATCGACTCGCTGATTACCCCTGAGGGCTATGTCGGGCTGGTGGTTCCGGCGCGGCGGGGCTCCGCCATCACCTCGGTGCAACTGATATGGGAAGACGGCGCCAAGAAGTTCCTGGCTGGGGGCGCCATGGAAGGCGCCACGCACCGGATCACCAAAGGTCGCGACGTATGGCTCTCCGAGGGGCTGGCGACAGGATTGTCCTTGCGCGCCGCCTTGCGGGGCCTGAGGCGCGCGGACACGGTGCTGATGTGCTTTTCCGCGTCCAACCTCGCCAAGGTGGCCGGCACGATCTCCGGTCGCCGCTACATCGCTGCGGACCACGACAAGCCACTGGCGCAATTCGACGGCCTCGGGACCGGTGAGCACTTCGCCCGCAAGTCGGGGCTTCCGTACATCATGCCGCCCGAGGTCGGGCAGGACATCAACGATCTCCACCAGCGCGACGGCGTGTTCGCCGTGCAGCGGCTGATCAACGAGCTGATGCGGAGGGCGGCATAGCCGCTGAACGAGTTTGGTTTGCTTCGGGACGTTCGCCTCAAAATGCCCGATCCGAGTGCCCGGCCTCAACAAGCGACGGGAAACAAAAAATTCTGGTGCGAGCGTGACCCATAGCTCCCCAGGCCGTCACGGCAGCCGGGCAACCCCCGGAGCGGTACTGTGGCCGGATTGCCTTCAGGCCGGGATTGCAACCCGGAACACGGTAGTTTGGCGGGGCCAGCCGCAATGAGTGGCCTCAACGCAACGGGCGGTGAACCTGCCCGGCCCCGAGAGGGGGAAAAGGAACTGAGTATGCGCGCCCGGGTCATGTCGGGCGTCCTCCTCGCTAGAGGCGTCTCAAGGGGTATCGGGCTCCCTGTGACGGCAGAAAAGGGTTTGATCGAGAACTAAAGACGACTGCTTTGGTCGAGTATTGATTGAAACGGTGAAGGAGCTCTGGGATGACGAAGATTACGGACGAGGAAATCCAGGCAAAGCGGACGAGGGCCGGCGGTTGGACGCGAGAGACGCTTGCCGAGTGGGGCGTTCCTTGGCCTCCGCCGAAGGGCTGGCGGAGGAGCCTTGTCGAGCACGGCGTTCCGTACGCAGGCCCAGCAACGACGGCTGACGGCCGCCCGGCCCCGACGGAGGCGATGCAACGCGATCTGGAAAAGATGATGGAGGCGAGCCGCCCGCAGGTGATCGACGGCGCGCCATTCGGCGTCGAAGGCCAACTGGACGTCGACCCCGCAAAGCTGCTGCGCAAGGTCGTGTCGGCGGTCATTTCAGCCGGGCACGCGGCCGATTTGTACGAGTTTCCGGACGTGCTGGCGTTTTTCAACGCGCGGATGCCGGCGCCAGCCGAGATCGCCGATCACCGCGACCAACCGAGGCCAGATTGAAGCAAAGGCGAACGATGTCGAAACAGAAGGCGATGATGCACGGCATGGTGCCTGAGTTGGTGGGTGCCGACGTCGACAACCCGCACTACAGCCGGGCGCACTCCGAAAACCTGACGAACCCGCGCAAGATCAGGGTGATGAAGAACGCTCGCGAGAGCGCAGTGGAGATGCTGTACGCCCGCGGCAAACTGGACGAGGCGCAAAAGGAAACCGCCGACCGTTTTCGTCGGCTATGGGAGCGCTGCGGCGGCTCCGGCTCGGCGGCGATGGACTATACGCGCGAGGTAGTGGATGGCGGCCCGCCGCGTGACCCGATCAGCGAGCGCCAAGTCGAGGCCGGTAGGGAGCTGGCGAGATGCCGGACGCTTCTCGGGGCACGGCTCTATTCGCTGGTATGCCGGGTCTGCGGAGAGGGGTGGGCGTTGAGTCAAATCTCTACAATGAAGCGAGACCGTCTTACGGTTGCCGACAATCTTAGAGACAGCCTCGATGATCTCGGCGAAATGTGGGGTATCATCAAGCGCTAAGCGAACGGTGCTTGAAATCTGTTCGGCTCATATTGACACTCGGTAACCGAATAAGGTAGTGATTCGTCATCGTCGAAATTCGCCCTTTAGAAGCCGCTCCATAATTCGGGCGGCTTTTTCGTTTTCGCGGGTAGGAGCGCCAGTGCGCTCACGAGACTCATACCCTCGCTCAGGCCGTGCAACTCGGCGCCCGCAACCAGTTAAGCCGCGACTGTAGAAGTTACCGCTGAGGCACACTCCGGCTGAGCCGGTGACGTAAGTGGGACGCCGTGCGACACGGCTAGCGGCACCAGTTCGGATGGTTGGCCGAGTGGATTAAGGCAGCGGTCCTGAAAACCGAAGGCCGGGTTGACCGGTCCGTGGGTTCGAATCCTACCCTCTCCGCCAGTTTCGCCGTCGTAGCTCAGTTGGCAGAGCAGAGCTCCTGTAAAGCTCAGGTCGCAGGTTCGAAGCCGTGCCGATGGCACCAAATACGGGGAAATAGCTCAGTTGGGAGAGCGCGCGCCCTGCAAGCGCGATGTCGCCGGTTCGATCCCGGTTTTCTCCACCAGTTTGAGACGCAGCACGGATGGACGTGCAACCGGAGATTGACGTAGGCCCCAGCGAAAGTTGGTTAAGCAGCGGGTCCGTGAACGCGGAGCAGGTATCAAGCCCTGCCGTCTCAATCCCTTTCACAGGTAAGTGCATTGAGCCACAGGGACGGCCGGCTGTCTTTGTCCGCTTTGCACTGTCAGCGCTCCCCGCGCCTGCGGATACGACCCGTAAATAGCCCTCGCCGGTCGGGAAGCTACGCCGCTGAAGCGTCATGAGACATCGCTGCTGGGCCGGTGTGCAAACTGCGGTAGCCCAGCGACCCCAAACATTGAGGCTGCCATGAAGAACCTGCGCTTCAAGCGCGTAATGCGCTTTGATGAAATCCAGCGCCATTTCCGGCTATTCCGCATCATGTGGGAGCGCGGAACGGTAGGCGACGGCCGAGGCTATTCAGTCAAGCTCGCCGTCGGGCTCATGCCGAAGCTTTTCCATTGGGAAGATGGTCGGCTGACGGTACTCGGGCTCCGCGTCCATTACGAGCGCTCCTTCGGCGGCATCTTCGCCTGACGCCATGTCCCTCGCCACCCTGATTCTCGGCGCGATCATTCTTGCTGCGCTCGTGGCGATATGGGTGAGCGGTAACAGGCTGGACTAAATCTCATGGCCACCCCGCGCATCATCACCGTCCACAAGCTGGACGGGAGCACAGTCACGTACCGCCGCCCCACCTATCGCGAGATCGAGGTGAACTACATGGCGACGGAAGGGACGCAGTTCGACCGGATCGAGCGCGGCAGCGTGACAGGCGGCGTGCCGCTGGTATGGGCCAAGGTAGAGCATAATGCGCCGCAAGCCGCTCACTGAGGAGGAGATTGCCGAGGCGCCTGATCGGGCGGAAGGCAAGAAGCCTGAGCCGGAGGCCAAACGCGGGGGCAGGCCGCCCAAGTATCAACCGACCTTTGCCGTGCAGGCGGAAAAGCTCTGTTCCCTCGGCGCGACAGATGTGGAGCTTGCCGATTTCTTCGGCGTCACCATCCGGACCATCATTCGCTGGTCGGTCGAGCACGAAGAGTTTTGTCATGCCGTCAAAAAAGCGAAAGGCGCATTTGACGACGCTGTCGAGCGCCGGCTGTACGAACGGGCAATGGGCTACACTTTCGACAGCGAGAAGGTGATGGCCGTCAAAGGCGAGGTTGTGCGTGTGCCAATCCGAGAGCACGTAGCGCCTGACGTGACCGCGCAGATTTTCTGGCTCAAGAACCGGCAGCCTGGGCGGTGGCGGGAAAAGCAGCAGGTCGAGCTTTCCGGCGAAGTGAAGACCGGTTTTGATCCCAAGGCTTTCGAGAAGCTTACCGAGGATGAACTGCTGCGCCTGCGGGACTTGGCGGCCAAGATGGTCGACGGAGAATAATATTGCTCAAAACAACCGCGGAGTGAGGTTGTTCCGCCTGGGTCGCAAGCAATAATTTTCTAAAAGGCATCCCATGAAGCTCGAATCCGGCAAGTTCTACCTCCTGCAAGACGGCTCAAAAGCTGGACCTGCCGAATTGTGTGGCGGCCAGGTTCGGGAGTGGCGGCTTGGCGATCAGTTTTACACGGAAGATGGCGAGTGCACGACGGGCGCGCCGGGCGTCCGTGATGTGGTCGCGGAGTGGGTTGACCTCGCCCGGAACCGCCGGGCCTGAATTTGCATCATGGCTGTCGAGCCTGTTGCTGAGCTGCTGGCGCGGCCGGCCCTCCTGCTCAATGGCATCAGCAAGGAGCTGTCCGAACGCTCGCTGCTGGGTTTTATCCAGGAAGCGTGGCCGGTTCTGGAGCCGGGACGCAAGTTCCTATCGGGGTGGGCGATCGAGGCCATATGCGAACATCTCGAAGCGGTGACGGACGGGGACATCACCCGGCTGATCATCAACGTCCCGCCGGGCTCGGCGAAGTCGACCATTGTCAGCGTCATGTGGAATGCATGGGAATGGGGGCCGCTCGACGGTCCTGAGATTCGCTACATCTCCACGAGTTACCGACAGGACTATGCGATCCGCGATTCCCGCAAATCGCGCGACCTGATGCTGTCGGGTTGGTATCAGCAGAAGTGGGGCGATCGGTTCGGCTTCACCCGGACTGGCGACGGCAGTTTCGCCAATACCAAGATGGGCTGGCGGGAGGCATTGCCTTTCGCCTCCCTGACCTCCGGCCGCGCTGACCGCCTGCTCATCGACGATCCGCACTCGACCGAAAGCGCACTGTCCGATACCGACCGCAAGACGGCAGAGCGCATCTTTCTTGAATCGGTTCCTACCCGTGTCAACGATCCAGAGAAATCGGCTATCGTTGTCATCATGCAGAGGCTGCACGCCGAGGACGTGACTGGTGTCGCGCTGTCGAAAGACCTTGGCTACGAGCATTTGATGATCCCGATGCGGTTCGACCCGAGCCGGCGTTGTGTCACGGTGCTGGGCCGTAATCAGGACGGCGAGGATATAATCTGGACCGATCCGCGGCAGGAAGACGGGGAGCTTATGTTCCCTGAGCGGTTTCCGCCGGCGATTGTGGACCGAGACGAAGCGGCGCTCGGAAAATGGGCGACCGCTGCGCAGTTCCAGCAGGCTCCGGTCCCGCGCGGCGGCGGCATCATCAAGCGCGACTGGTGGCAATTGTGGGACGATCCGCAGGACGGCGCCGATCCTGACTGGCTGCGGATGATGAACCTCCGCTTTCCTTCTTCGCTGTTCAACCGCAAGAAATATCCGCCGTTCGATTTCATCGTTGCCAGCGTGGATGGTGCGTTCACGAAGGAGCAGGAGAACGATCCCTCGGCCCTGACGGTGTGGGGTGTTTTCAAGGATGCCTATGATCTTCCATGCGTGATGCTGATCTGGTCATGGGCGAAATATCTCGAGCTGAATGAACTGGTACAGCAGGTGGCAAAAGATTGTCGCCGGCTCGGCGTTGAACGCATCCTGATCGAGGCGAAAGCCTCCGGCATTCCTCTGGCCCAGGAAATGGAGCGTCTGTTCGATGACGAGCGCTGGGGCATCGAACTGATCAACCCCAAGGGCGACAAGGTAGCGCGCGTCTATGAAGTTGAGCCGCTGTTCTCTGGCGGCGTCGTCTTTGCTCCGGACCGCCAATGGGCGGAAGACACCAAGGACGAATTCGAGGTTTTCCCCCGCGGCTCACATGATGATCGCGTGGATGCCTCGACCATGGCTCTGCGCTGGCTCCGAAACGCTGGAATGCTCCAGCACGGTCAGGAGACCGCCGAGAGTGTCGGCGAGTATCAACCCAGCCGCGTGACGCCGCTCTATCCAGTCTAGGCAGGTCAATGGCCCTCAGTCGCGACAAGAAGTCAGATCGGCGCCCGAAAGGCGACGAAACGACCCGCTTTGGCGGCGGCGGTCTTCTGCCGCCCATGACGATGCGGATGGACGCATTCGTCGCGCCCGAGCCGTCCGATCGAGGCTTGGGTTTCGACCCTGATGTTGAGGTGGAAATCGCCGGCGAGCCGGACGGCGTGGAGATCGACCCGCAAACCGGCGCGATGGTCACGACACTGGACGATGGGTCGGTTGAGGTCGATTTCAATCCTCCGATGCGCGGGGCGAATGCCGATGGCGCAAAAGCCCATGACGCGAATCTGGCGGAATATCTGCCTGAGAGCGTGTTGAGTGTCATCTGCGAGGAAACGCTGGAAGGCGTCGAGCAGGACGAGCAGTCGCGCGCGACGTGGCTTAACAACCGCGCTTATGGAATCAAGCTGCTGGGCTTCGATATCCAGAATCCCCAGGCGCAGAATGCGGGCTCCAATTCGACCACGGCCGTCGTGGGGCAGTCGACCGTTCAGCATCCGCTGCTTGCCGAAAGCGTTATTGGCTTTAACGCCAATGCCACGGGAGAACTGCTGCCGACAGGAGGGCCGGTCAAGGTCGAGAACAAGACGGACGAAAACGGCCGGACAGACGCGCAGGCCGAGGCGCTTGAGGAAGACCTGAATTATTACCTCACCGTCGCATCGCCCGAGTATTATCCGGATACCGACCGGCTACTGTTCTATGTCGGGTTCGGAGGCTGCGGCATCAAGAAGATTTACCGTTGCCCGATCCGGCAGCGTCCGGTCAGCGAGTCGGTGCTGATCGAGGACTTCATCGTCTCGAATGCTGCTGTGGATTTGTCGAACGCGCCGCGTGTGACGCAGGTCATCCACATGCCGCAGAGCACGATGAAGCGGATGCAGATCGCCGGCGCCTATCGGGATATTCCGCTCCCCACGCCGATCGGGCAGCAGCCGAATGTTGTCGAGCAGCAGAAAGCTGCGACTCAGGGCATCGATATCACCGGCCAACAGCTTTACGAGCGCGACCGCGAATTCACGATCTATGAGGTCTATACCGAGCTCGACATCCCGGGCTTCGAGGACAAGGATTCCAGTGGCGGTCCGACCGGCCTGCGCATTCCCTACCGCATCGCCATCGACAAGGACGCGCGCAAGATTCTGGAAATCCGGCGCAATTGGGCCGAGGACGACGAGCGCAAACTGCCGGACCTGCCATTCGTCAAATACCCCTTCATTCCGGGCCTTGGATTTTACGATATCGGCCTCGTCAACGTCGTCGGCAATACGACGAATGCGCTGACGGCCGCGTGGCGTGAGATGCTCGATGCCGGCATGTTCGCCAATTTCCCGGGGTTCCTGTTCGCCAAGCTCGGCGGCCGCCAGAATACGAATGAACTGCGCGTTGCGCCGGGTTCCGGCGTTGGTATCGATACGCATGGACAGCCGATCTCCAATGCCGTCATGCCGCTGCCTTACAAGACCCCCGATCCTGCATTTATGGGCCTTGTGGACAAAATGGCCGAAACTGGAGCTCGTGTGGGCGGCACGGCGAGCGCGCCGGTCGGAGAAGGGAGGGCAGACGCGCCGGTCGGCACGGTCATTGCCGTCATCGAGCAGGCGACCAAGATGGTGGCCGCCGTGCATCGTCGGCTGCATCGGGCGCAGGCGCAGGAGTTCCAGAAGCTCAAGCAGGTTTTCCGGCGCCATCCCGAGGATTTTATCAAGGCCGTCAAGCGGAAGGGATCGCAGGTCTGGGGCGCGGATGCGTTCCTCGCGGCGCTTGAGAATGCGGCGGTTGTGCCGCAGGCCGACCCGGACACCCCGAGCCATCTGCACCGCGTCATCAAGGCGATGGGGCTGATGCAACTGGATAAGCAGTATCCGGGTCAGATGGATTCGCGGAAGGTGCTGGAGAACGCCATTTCCACGCTCGGCTATGGAAATCCGCAAGCCTACATGCTGCCGCCGCAACCCCAGGCCGCACCTCCGCCTGATCCAAAAGTTATCGCTCAACAGCTCAAGAACCAAGGCGAGGCGCAGAAGATCGCGGCCGAACAGGCGCACGATGCGCTGTCCCTGCGGATGCAGCAGAACGAAAGCGCCGATCAAGCGGCGGAGCGCCAGAGCCGTGAGCAGTTGGCGATGATGAAGCTGCGGGAAGCCTTGATCGATCACACGCCGGCATTCGGCGCGCCGCCAACCCAGTGAGGTAAGAAATGGCCAATCCCTACAAACAGGAAGCGCGCGAGGCCAATGACGCCAAGCTGCGCCGGATGGGCGTGCAGGTGCGCACCGCCGACGAATATGATGATCGTGGCGAAGGCCATGCCGGTCCCGCGCGAGACGGCTCACAAGGCGAAGCACACACGCGCTACGCTACCGGCTTTTCCGATGACGGCGGCAAGCGTTCCAAGTCGCATGTATGGAAGAACGATGCGCGTTCTGACGATGGCTCCCGTGCTCGCCCGCGAGCTGATCGCAAGGCATTTGCCAATGGCGGTCGGGTCGGCAAGAAGGCTGGCACGACGGTCAATGTGATTGTCGCCGGTGGCCCGAAGCCGGCGATGCCGCCAATCCCTGTTCCTGCTGCCAATGCCGCGCCGTCTCCCATTGCTGCTCCGGGACCCATACCGGGGGCTGGCCCGGCTGGCGCACCTCCGCAGTCCGGCATGGCGGTTCCTCGTAAGCGTGGCGGTCGCGTCGGGTCGCCCAAGATGCGCGCAGGCGCTGGCAGCGGCGAAGGCCGTAGAGAGAAGGTCGACGTCTACGGCAAGAAGGCATTCAACACGACGGTGACGAAGTGATCGGCTCTTTCGGCCACAACAGCCTCCTCGATGAACTCGAAAAGAAAATCGACGAGGAAATTGCCTATCACGCCGATTTCGTCGTTAGCGGCAATCATCACACCCTCGACTCCTACAAGTGGGAAACCGGCTTGATCGCCGGGCTCCGCAAGGCGCAGGAACTCATGGACAAGCTGCGCAACCCCGATGAACCGGCATCGCAGGGCTAAGCGCCGGGTCAAGCCGCGCGCCCCAATCGATTTCGACGCGCTCCACAGAATTTCAGCATCGCAGATGGCCGTATTCGACGCCTTCGGTCCGCAGGTGCGCAGCGTACTCGCCAATGCGCCGGAACAACTGGACGCGCAGGCGCTCACGCATCAATTGCGGATGACCCCGATACAAATCAGGCTGGCGGACGTGAAGGTCGCCGGACTGCTCAGAGAACTTTTGACCAACAGCTATGGAGACTGGATTGGCAGCGGTCACTAAGGAACAATATTCCTACGATGCCATCATCAACGGCGCGGATGGGAAGGCCGGCATTGGCGACCTGAGCAGCATCGAGCTGGCGCAGAACTGGGTTCTCGTCGGCATCCATGTCGAGCCCGAAAAGACCAAGGGCGGCATTATCCGCCCCGATGCCAACCGCATGGAAGACGTCTACCAGGGCAAGCTCGGCTATGTCTTGAAAATGGGCGACGGCGCTTTCGTGGACGATGACCGCGTGAGCTTCACCGTTCATCCTGACGAAGGGGATGCGATCCTCTACCGAGCCAGCGACGGCTTCCCGCTCGACGTCAATGACATCCATTGCAGGCTGATCGAGGACGTTCACGTCAAGGCAATCGTCGGTGATCCCAAATCCGTGAAATTCTGGTGAGCGATATGGCAAAGACCAAAGACGAAGACCCCGAAGTGACCGAGCCGGAAATCATCATTGATGATGGTGCTGCTGCCGGTTCCGACGCAAACAATGCGCCCAAAACCCCTGATCCGTCCGAACCTGGCGTTGACGAGATCAAGGCTCAGTTGGCCAAACTGAAAGCCGAACATGAGCGGGCACAGGCCGAACTCACCGCCGAGCGCCAGAAATCGCAGAAGACGGCGACCGAGCTTTCGGATTCCCGGCTGACAACGATCACGAGCGCCATCGACGCGACAGAGGTGCAGATCAAAGACGCGAATGCCCGGCGTCGAGCGGCACTCGAAGCTGGCGACTGGGATGCGGAGTCGACGGCCAACGACGAGCTGACCGAACTCAAGATCAAGCGGTCGGACCTCAATCGCGGCAAGCAGGCGCTCGAACGTGAAATCGAGGCCGGCAAGTCGGAGGCGAGCATCGATCCGGCGGAAAAGATGATCCGCTCGCTTTCGCCGACCTCGCAGGCTTGGGCGCGCCAGCACGTGGACGTATTCCGGGACGCCAGCCGTATGCGCAATCTGGAAATGGCGCATTACGCTGCCCTCGGCAAAGGCATCACGCCGGATTCCGCCGAGTATTTCCAGCACATCGATGAGCAGATGGGATTTGCTCAGCCAATCGTTATCGAGGAACCCGTTGTGACTACGCCGCCCCGTCCTGCGCGCGCTGCTGCGCCGGCCGCGCCGCCCTCCCGCTCCGGTGCCACCACACCGACCGGACGCCCCGGCGTCGTGCGTCTGACCGCCGATGAACTCGAAGCCGCGCGCATCTCCGATATGACGCCGGCTGAATACGCTGCCGAGAAAGAGCGCCTACGCACCGCCGGCGAACTCGGCAAATTCCTACATTGAGGAGCCCGTCAATGGCTGATGAAGCTGAAGTTCCGACCAACGACGATATGCCGGCGTTCGCCGCGCCGCCCGAAGTGAAGCGCCGTGGTCGTCCTCCCAGCCAACGTGGCAAGCAGGAAGCGCCGGTCTCACGCTCGCACATCCTGCGGTCCGCGACCGGCCGAGAAGATGCTCCGCGCGCCGAAGCGCCGAGGCGCCAGCGTCTCATCCGTGGTGGCATCACGCCGGACAAGTACTACATCGATCCGCGCACGATCCCGAACGGCATCAGCTATGAGTGGAAGCGCCACACTGTCTCCAATGCCGAAGACCCGAGCTATAATGCCTTCCTACGCGGGCAGGGATGGGAACCGGTCCCGTCTTCGCGCCATCCCGAACTGGCAATCCCCGGCGAAACGGACGGCCCAATCCTTCGCGGCGGCCTGATGCTGTGCGAGCGCCCGGCCTATATGACCGAGGAAGCCGACGCCGAGCAGAAGGCGGAGGCCGCCAATACGGTGCTGGCCAAATTCCAGCAGCTTGGCGAAGCCCCTCCGAATACCATGCCGCGCCAGAACGGCCAGAAAGGCACCCTCGTGGATGTCAAGGTCGGCTATGGCGGGATGGATATCCCCGGCTAAGGTAATTCAGTCTCGGTGACTGCTTTACAAACGCGAGGATTTGAAGTAAATGCGATTCGTCCGACTTCTCGGTGAAGTCGTCCTTCATCACATGACCCGCAGGGCCTCGGGGCTTCTCAACGGTTGCGACCTTGGGAGCCTTTCGTGGCTAACACCTTCGCCCCCTTTGGGTTCGCGCAGTATTTTGGCGACGGCGCAACCCCTACTTATGAACTGGTTCCGCGCCAGGTGGCGCTCGATGCCGGTGCCATTTACAGCGGCGATCCCGTAACTTCTCAGGCTAGCGGCACTATCGCCCGCGCTAGCGCAGGCACGACGCAGATCGCCGGCATTTTCTACGGCTGCAGCTATGTCAGCGCGACCCTGAACCGCAAGGTCTGGTCGCCCTACTGGCCCGGCTCCGGCGCGGCGCTCGCGAACACCGTGGTTACGGCGTTTATCGCGAATGACCCGAATGCCCGCTTCCTCGTCCAGTCCGGTACGGCCGCCGCCGTCGATCTCACTGGTGTCGGCGCGAATATCAACTTCGCACTCGGGACCGGCAACGCCCTCAGCGGACAGTCCGGCGCTTATGCCGATCAGTCGACCATCGATCCCGCTACCACCACGCTACCGTTCCGAATTTGGGACTTGGTGACGTTCCCGCCCGGCTCGAACGGCACCGATACGTCCTCAGCTGGCAACTTCATCGTGGTTGGGTTCAACAACGTCGACACTCGCGTGTTGACGGGCCAGTAAGAGGTAGCGGAAAATGGCAGTCAATCTTTCTCAAATCCGCGACCTCCTGCTTCCTGGCCTCCGCGGCGTCATCGGCAAGTATGAGCAGATTCCGGCTCGTTGGCCTCAGCTCTTTGAAAAGGGCGAGTCCAACATGGCCCTGGAACGCACAAGCATGATGCGTTTCTTGGCGCTGGCCCAGCTCAAGACCGAAGGCGGCCAGACCAAGTTCGACAATCGCGCCGGCGAGCGCTACGTCTATAACCAGGAGCACGTCGAAGTCGGACTCGGGTATTCCATCACCCGCAAGTCGATCGACGATAACCTCTACAAGGCGCAGTTCAACCCATCCAACCTCGGCCTGAACAACTCGTTTGCCCAGACCAAGGAAATCCTCGGCGCTTCGGTTTTCAACCTCGGGAACGTCTACGATCCCTCGATCGCAGGCGATGGGCAGCCCTTATTCTCGGATGCCCATCCGATCGACGGCGGTACGTTCTCCAATACCGCTGCTGTCGCGGTCGACCTCAATGAATCGTCGCTGCTCAATGCGATGATCCAGATCCGGTCGACCTTCGTGGATCAGGCTGGCCTCAAGGTCTTCGCCCGTGGCCGCAAGCTCGCCATTCCGCCCTATCTGGAACCGGTGGCGATCCGCCTGACCAAGACGGAACTGCGGCCCGGCACCGCCGACAACGACGTCAATGCGATCCTCTCGACCGCCGGCGGCCTCCCCGACGGCTATGTGGTGAACGAGTTCTTCACCTCGCAGTATGCGTGGTTCATTCTGACCAACATCTCTGGGCTGCTCTATCTCCAGCGCATTCCCTACGAGATGGACATGACCGTCGACTTCACCACGGACAATCTGCTGGTGAAAGCCTACGAGCGCTATTCCTTCTCGTATAATGACCCGCGCGCCGCGTGGGGCACCTTCCCGACCAACTGAGGCCAGCAGATGAGCGAAACAGCTTTCAGCGGGCCTCTGGCCACCTTTACGTCTGAGGTTTCCGGCGCGACCGGAAGCTACAGCGATAAGGGCTGGACGGTCATGTCGCAGCGTCTGACGCTGACGCAGGACAGCACCACGGCGGTCGATGCGACGTTCCATGTCCCGGCGAACAGCACGTTGCTGGACATCATCGCCGACACGACCGTGGCCTGGGACAGCGCCACCTCCGCTGTCCTGACCGTGGGGCAGACTTCCGCAGGCACCGAATATGCCAGCGAAGTGGATGTGACGTCGGCCGGACGCGTGCGCCCGACCTTTACGGCCACGCAGCTCGGCGACATGGACGACGTGGGTTCCGATGTTGCGGTTGTTGCGACCATTACGCCAACCGGCGCCACCACAGCAGGCACGACCATCGTCACCCTGCTCTATATCCAGAACCCGTAAGGAGGGTTGATCATGAAAGGTCGTAAGCAGCATCGCGCGACGGGTGGCGTCATCAACCGCACCGAGTCTCCGAGCGAGGTCTATTCGGGCGCAGGTTCCAATGTCGTCAAGGAGGCGCGCCAGCGCAAGCGCGGTGGCCGTGTCGGCAAAGAAATCGGCCACGCCGAGGGCAAGCTCGCCAAGATGAGGCTGGATCGTCCCGGCCGGAAGTCCGGCGGTCGCGTCGGGGCTGAGAAGGCTCCCCTTTCGATGGCGGCCAAGACCTCGGGCCCCGACGACGGCCCCAAGCAGATGCCGCAGGATGCGGGCTGTTATAAGCGGGGCGGCAAGGTCAAGAAAGACGGCGAAGACGAGGATGACCGAGGCGGCTCGGATCATTGGATCGCCGGCGCGGTGAAGCATCCCGGCGCGCTCCATCGGGAGCTTCATGTGCCGCAGGGCGAGAAGATTCCTGCCAAGAAGCTCGCCAAGGCCGCGCATTCCGACAATCCCAAGCTCGCCAAGCGGGCACGACTGGCGGAAACGCTCAAGAGCCTTCACTGAGGCAAAGACGGGAGCTTCGGCTCCCGTTTCCATTTTGCGAGGCAAGTGAATGCAGCCGATTTCCGTCACCTATGCCGCCGATGCGGCCGGCGAACAGGCCGCCATCGGCCTCGATTGGCGCACGGTGCCTTTCTCCGTGTCCTACCTTGTTTCCTTTGATGGCGAAGCGACGGGTAGCGTGACGGTCGAAACGACGCTCGATGACGCTAACGATGCCAGCATTACGCCAGTTTGGGTCGCTTCTTCCGCGATCACGGAGACAGGGCTCGCCGCTCTTGGCGCCCCAGTGCAGTTCATTCGCGTCAACATCGGTTCGCTCAGCGGCGGGATGCTGACCTTCAAGCTGCTCCAGGGCGAATATACCTGATGACTTCCTCTGGAACGCAAAGTTGGAACCCATCGAACGGCGATATCGTCATGTTCGCCTTCGGGCTTTGCGGCATTCGTCGCACCGAGTTAACCCAGCAGCACCTTACGGACGCCAACATGGCGGCCAACATGCTCATGGGGCGTTGGAATAACGATACACCGAATCTATGGAAGGTCGAGGAGGTCGTCATCTCGCTTCAAGAGGGCATCGATACCTACGATGTCGATTCCTCGACCGTTGTGGTGCTTGACGCCTTTGTCCGCATCAATCCGGGCACAGAAGACCAGGAAGATCGCTTAGTCTGGCCGGTCAGTCGAACGGAATATGCAGCGCAGGCTGATAAGCTCACACAAGCGCCGCCGACCATTTTCTGGTATAATCGGCAGCTTTCCCCGCAAATCATCGTGTGGCCCGTCCCGCCGGCCAGCGATGTCGCCGAGTTGCATTACTGGCGTGTGGTTCGCGACGATGATTTCGGATGGGCCGGGGGCGAAACGGCGGATTTGCCGAACTGGTTCATGATGGCCTTTGCCTATGGACTGGCCGAGGTACTTGCAGACCTCTATGTGCCGGACAGAAGCGAGAGGCTCGGCCAGAAGGCTGCATCCTATCTCGAAGAAGCGCGCACCCAGGACGTCGAGACCAGCAACACGCTGGTCATCGGGCCGGCCGTCGAGAATTATTGGGTGAGATGAAGCCGTGCTCTTCTTCAGAGGCCCGATCACAAGCGCGCTATCCTACGACCCACAAACTGGGATTTTTAGATGGGCCAACGAGTATCCGGGAATACACATGCATGGTGGGGTGAGGCGTACATGATGACCGCTCGTCGGCATTTTGGCGAATTTGCCAGGAGCGCCTAATGCCTTGGAGACCAAAGGGCCATTACAAGGTTGATGCCGGCGCGCCGACTGCGCGGGGGATCTGCGATCGTTGCGGGTTCGCCTATCAACTGTCTGAACTTACATGGCAATTTCAGTGGGCCGGTCCTCGCCTACAGAACATTCGCCTGCTCGTGTGCAAGACTTGTCTCGACGTTCCGAATCCGCAGTTGAAGCCGCGCATCCTGCCTCCTGATCCGGTGCCGCGCATGAACGCAAGGCCCGAAGACTTGACCTATGAGAGCACGAGCTATCTGGCCACGCAGGACGGCGATCAGATCGTGACACAGGACGGCGTAAACATCATCACGCAGCCCACACTCGACATTCCGGACGACATCGCCTGAGGTTGTGCTGTGGCTCTGAATTATACCTCGTATGTAGCCAGCCTCGCCAACCTCGGCGCCTATGTCCAGACGGATCAGAGCTTCGTTGCCAATCTGCCGGCGTGCATCGACTATGCAGAGCAGCGGATATATCGTGAACTTGACCTGCTCGATACTAGCATGGCGGATTATTCCACCATACTGACGGCTGGGGTGAGACAAGCCGAGCTGGCTGACACATTCGTCGTGGTGGATGCCATCAACGTCCTGTCGCCACCTGGAACCGATCAGGCCGACGCGACACGTAATCCCATGACGCGAGTGTCCAAGGAAGTGCTCTTGACGCTTTGGCCGAGCACATCGGTTCAGGGCGTCCCTGAAATTTTCGCGATGCTGGATCAGTGGACGGCGCTCTTCGGGCCCGCACCCGATCAGGCCTATCAGTTGGAGGTGCTGGGAACTTACCGACCGGACCCGTTGTCGGCGAGCAACCCGAACACTTTCCTGACCGATCATCTGCCCGACCTCTTCATGGTCGCTTCGATGATCCAGCTTAGCGGCTTCATGCGCAATTTCTCGTCTTCGGGAAACGATCCTCAAATGAGCGTCAACTGGGAATCCCAATACGAGAAGCTGCTCGCCTCGGCTCTGACCGAAGAGCAGCGCAAATTCGGTTGGGGCGCGGCATGGACGACCTACCCAGCCTCGCAATCGGCGCAGCCGCGGGCCTAGCATAGATGGCAGTTCACACGATTACGCTGGCGCCTGGGGTCAACGCCGAGGTGACGAAGGCGCTCGGACAGGCGCAGATCGTTAGCAGCCAGCTCATCCGGTTCAGGATGGCCGGCAATCAGATTTTGCCGGAAAAACTCGGCGGCTGGGCGAAATTCTATCCCATAGCGTTCGGTTCGCCTGTGCGTGCGCTGCACGCTTGGGAAGGCATCAATGCCGACACATGGCTGGCGGCAGGATGCGAGCAATCGCTGGATGTTATCCATTCCAGCACAGCATCAGACATTACGCCGCGCACATTAAGGACCAATCCGACGCCGGATTTCTCCACGACCAGCGGCAGCGATGTGGTGACCATCGTGGACGCCGGCTTTACGCCATCTGTCTACGACAGTCTGGTTCTTCTCACGCCGATTGCGGTTGGCGGCATTGTCTTACAGGGTGCATATCAGATCAGAACGGTTGTCAGCAGCTCGAGCTATACGATCGAATCTGCTACGGACGCGACCTCTACGGTGACTGACGGGGGTGATGTTCCGGTCTTTTCAACAACCTCTGGCTCGCCGCAAGTCAACGTGATGTTGACCGCGCATGGTCTTTCCGTCGGAGAAACCTTTTACGCATCAGTTCCGACAACCGTAGGGGGGATCACGATCTCGGGGGCCTATCTCGTTCAGGATGTGGCAGACGCCGATAATTTCACCATTGTGGCCTCAGTTGTGGCCGCGTCCACAGATAGCGCCTCAATGAATGGCGGCGATGCTGCAATCCAGTATTATATAGCACTCGGTCCCCAAATTACAGATGCCGGATATGGGGTGGGAACCTATGGAGAAGGCGCTTATGGGCTGGGCGTTTCGCCGACACCAAGCCAAGGATCGCCGATCACCACGACCAACTGGACGCTGGACAATTGGGGAGAAATCCTCATCGCCTGTACTGCAAACGGTCCCATTTACACATGGTCGCCGGATAGTGGGTTCACGACGGCCGTAAAGCTTCTTACTGCCCCCTCGGTCAATGGAGGTATCTTTGTCTCGAATGCTGCGCAGATACTCATCGCGTGGGCATCATCGATCAACGATGTACAAGACCCGTTGCTGGTCCAATGGTCGGATTCCAGCGACTACACGCAGTGGCAGGCGTTGAGCACCACGCAGGCCGGTAATTTCCGCATTCCGACCGGCTCCAAGATTGTCGGGGGCAGGGCGGGGCCGCAGTTCAATCTGATCTGGACGGACATTGATGTCTGGGCGATGGACTATATCGGGTATCCCGACGTCTATGGCTTCAACAAGCTCGCCACCAATTGTGGGCTGATCGGGCGCCATGCGCATTGCACTTCCGGCGCATCCGTCTACTGGATGGGGAACAAGCAGTTCTACGCCATGACGTCTGGCTCCGTTACGCCGATCCCCTGTCCGGTCTGGGACTTCATATTCCAAGACCTCGATACTGACAATCTCGATAAAATCTGCTGCGCGTCGAATAGCGGGTTCAGCGAGGTCGCTTGGTATTTCCCGTCCAAGTCGGGCGGCACGGGCGAGATCGACTCCTACGTCAAGGTCAATACCGGCAATGGCTTTATCTGGGATTTCGGGCGCCTTCAGCGCACCGCATGGATCGATCAATCCGTGGTCGGGCAACCTGTGGGCGCAACGGCAAACGGTACGATCTACCAGCATGAGATTTCGCCCGATGCCGATGGACAGCCAATGGCCTCGTCTTTCGAGACGGGTGATTTCCAGATTGCCGATGGCGACGAACTTGAATTCGTGGACTGGGTCATCCCGGATTTCCGCTACGGCTATTACGCCGACGACCAGAATGCCGCCATGCAACTCATCCTGTCGTTCACGAACTACCCAGGCGCGCCGCGTTCTTCCGTAGGGCCTTACAACATGACTTCGACAACGCCTTATGTGAATACACGGTTGCGGGCAAGGTTTGTCTCGATGCTGGTGCAATCCGACGCTCTTGGATCGTTCTGGCGCCTAGGCGGCATCAAGCTCCGCGCCGCGGCTGACGGGAGACTGTGATGGCAGGCAGTGATGCAGACGCCAGCGGCGGCGGTATAATCTCCGTTCTGCAGAACGGCGTCCGCGCCCTCAACGGCATCCTGAATACATTGACCAAGAGCTTTCCGCAGGTAACGGGGACATCCTCAAGCGCTACGGGCGGTAGCGCGGCTCTTCCTGCCAACCCAACAGGCTTCATTGTCATCGTGCTCCCGGACGGGACAAGCGCGAAGCTGCCGTACTACTCATGACCGACCCAATTGCAGATGCTCTTGCCTTGGCGCGGAAACCGCATACAGGGCCGATAGAACACGCCTCCGGTGGCCGTGCGGACCATGTGCCGCTGGACGTGCCGGCAGAATCGTTCGTGATCCCGGCCGACGTCGTTTCCGGCCTCGGGGAAGGCAACACGGCCAATGGCATGGCAATCCTCACCCGCATGTTCGGCAAGGAGGAAGCGCGTCCAGAACCCGGCGTTCCGATTATGGCGGCGGGGGGCGAGTTCGTCATCGGGCCGGATGCGGTAAAGAGGGTAGGGGGCGGCGATATGAAAAGGGGACACTCCATCCTCTCGGCCTTCGTCAAGCACGCCCGTGCCGAAACGGTGAAGACCATGCGGAAACTCAAAGGGCCGCACCGGTAAGGGAACTTCCATGTCCGATATCGCAGTCAGGATCGCCACGCCGGAAGACGTGGACGGTCTGATAGAGCATTGCCGCCTGTTGCATGGCGAGAATGGCCTTTTCGGTCTTTCGGATCGCAAGGTGGCCTATCTGCTCGACAAGGGCTTTCGGCAGGAAGGCGCTATCATCGGGGTGATCGGGGACGAAGGTTCTCCGAAAGCGAGCATCTATCTCAGCGTGGAGCAACCCTACTACTCTGAGGACTGGCATCTGATGGAACTATGGAACTTCGTGATGCCGCCGCGAGCCCATCGGGCGGGACACGCCAAGAGGCTGATCGAGTTCGCAAAATACTGCTCTGATGAGATGCAGTTGCCGCTCGTCATCGGCATCCTGAGCAATCAGCGCGTCGAAGCCAAGGTTCGGCTTTACGAACGCCAGCTTGAAAAGGCCGGCGTTTTCTTCGTCCACAACCGGAATTGCGCGTCCGGAACCGCATGGTCAAGGGCTGAAAACTGATGGGTAGTAAGACTGCCACAACCTCTGGCACTTCGAATAGTTCCGGCTCATCGACCACGACGCTTTCGCCGCAGGTCCAAGCTGCCTACAACGCGCTTCTCAGCCAGATCAGCGGGATCTCGAGCGGCACGAATACGTCCACGGGAACGGCCGCATCAGGCCTCGCCAGTCTGTCGGCAACCCCGAATGCGAATTACGGAACGGCTGCCAATACATTGGGCAGCGCGTCCGCGCCTGCCTACCAAAGCATCAATGATTATCTGTCGCCCTACCTGACCTCCGGTTTGTCGGCGCTTCAAGCATCGCAGACCAACCAGAACGCCCAGCAACAGCAGCAATTGGTCGGCAACGCCATTTCGCAGGGTGCGCTGGGCGGCAACCGTGTGGCTGTGGCGCAGAGCAATCTTGCCGGTCAACAGGCGCTGGCGAACAATGCGACGAACGCCGCTTTCGTCAACAACGCCTATCAGCAGGCCGAAAACAGCGCGCTGCAAGGGCAGTCCAATCAGACGGCGGCGGGACAGGCACAGGGTGCTCTTGGTAGTTCCGAGAATGCGAGCACACTATCCAACCTGCTCGGGCTCCTCAGCGCCGGCAACAGCCAGTATTCCAATCTCGGCACGCTCGGCAGCCTCGCCAGCAATCTCTCCAATTCCGGCGCGACGGTTTCGACCAATTCGCAGAGCAGTGGCACTTCGACAGTGCCGGTGGGCAATACATTCTCGTCGCTTCTGGGGGGGCTTACCAGCATTGCCGGATTGTTCAGGGATGGCGGCGTTGTGCCGCGTCGATATGATGTCGGCGGCTCCATTTCCGAGCTGGCGCAGTCTGCAAATTCGGGGATGGACCAATCGCAGCAGTTGATGCAGTCGCTGATGCAGAACGCCCAGAGCGCCGCTAATCAGCAAAATCAGCAGCCGCAATATACCGACGAGCAGAAAAAGGGCGCGGCCAACATCGGCAATTGGGCGAAGGGCTTGTTTCCGCAAAACGATAATGCGATGCCGGCGATGTACGCTTCCGGCGGCGTCATTCCTTTCCGGCGCCGAGGCTATGATGATGGCGGCTACGTCGATTTTCCCTATGCGGATTTCGGAGACACCAATTCGCAGATCGTGAACGCGCCTGCCGGTGTTCTTCCCGCGCTCGTCGGCAATTCCGATGTGACGGTGCCGAGCAACTATATCGTCGCCCCTTCCGTGCAGGGGATGATCGACCAGGTTACGCCTCAGCCAGGTGTTTTGGCGAGTCCATCACTATTGCGGGATACACCGACCGACAATCCGGCGACGAGGCAGGATGCTCGCGATCAGGCGATGGCCGATCAAGGATTTCCGGGGCAGTCTTCTGGCGTCATCCCAGCTCGGACTATTCCTCTCACGGTTGCCACAAACAACCCGGGCGCGATCACCAATGGACCTTGGGCCGCCTCTCAGCCGGGCTATGTGGGCGCACGCGGGGACTTCGCTGTGTTCGATTCCCCCGAGGCCGGCCGCAACGCCCAGGTTGGCTTGCTCAGCAATTATGCCGACAAGGGCTACAACACGATTGCCAGCGTCATCAACCGTTGGTCGCCCCAAACCGCCAACGCGCGTGGCTCGACCGCGAACTATATCGACTACGTTTCGCAGCGAACCGGGCTTGCTCCGAACCAGCCGATCCCGCCGGGCCGTCTTGGCGATGTTGCTCAGGCACAATCGGAATGGGAAAGCGGGCTCAAGCCTGGCGGTTTCGTGCCCCCGGCGCCAGGCGGCGTCGTGCCGTCGGCGCAGGGCACGCAGGGCGCAGGAACACCCGCAATCCAGTCGCCGGCGGTAAGCGGCGTCATTCCGACACAGTACGGTATTCAGGATAGCAATGCGGGCTATGCGACGAACCTTGGCGATGTCTTCAAGTCATTGCAGGAAGGGAAGGGGTTCAATCTCTCTCCCGACGCGCGCATGGCGCTCATTTCGGCCGGCGCGGGCATGATGGCCGGAACGTCGCCGAATGCCTTTGCCAATATCGGCTCCGGAATCCAGCAAGGGCTCGATACCTGGCAGAAAAAGCAGGAACTCAACCGGGAGAACGCGCTGGCACAGTCCGGCATTGGAGCACAGCAAGGTGAACTTGGCTTGGAAGGCCAGAAGGTTCAGCAGGCCGGCCAGCAGCTTTATCTCGCTGCGCAGCAGACGGCGGCACAGATCGCGCAAGAAACGGCCGCAGCGGCCCAGACCAATGTCGAGGCGGCCAAGGCACGCTTTGTGCCCACGCCTGTCGGGATGATGCAATACGATCCCGAAAATCCGAACGCTGCCCCCAAGGTCATTCCGTGGAACCAGTTGCAAGGCGCCGCAGGTTCGCCGGGCCAAGCCTCCGGAGTCAGCACAGAACAGCCGAAGCCGGATGCGGACGGTTTCGTGACGACTGCGCCGCCAGCTACCACGATCAACCCCATGCTCATGTCGCAGAGCTCGGCCCCGATCGTCTATGAGCAGACGAAAACGGCTTTGGGCGGCGCGCAGGGCGACGCGATCAATGCGCAGGCCCTCAATGCGCAGTTGGGCGAGCTGGCGAACCTAGCTCAGAATATGCCGGATACGGGGCCCCTTGCTTCCGGCGCGGCCTTCGACCAACGGCTTTCGGCGGTCAAGGGAATCAATGGCTTCCTGCAAACTATCGGGGCGCCTCAGATCGATCCGAAGGATGTTGCCACTGCCGAGGGCATGAAGAAACTGGCTACGCAATTGCAGTTCGCCGTTGCCGATGCAGTGAAGACCGACCCGGCGGCAATGACTATCGCACAGGCGGCGTCAGCTTCCCCCAGCGGCGAGAACACGAAACAGGGCTTTGCCCGGATCGTCGGCAATATCGAGGCCCTGAACAAGCGCTCCATCGATCGGTTCAACTTCCTGCAAAGCTGGGCGAACCAGCATTACGGGGATACGACTGGGGCGGATGCGACCTTCAATCAACTGAACCCGCCTGAGAAATACATCGCCTATGGCGACAAGCTCGCGGAAGGCCTCGGGGCTGCTCCAGCGAGCCAGTCGATTCCCACCGTCACGACGCAGAAGGCATATGACGCATTGCCTTCCGGCAGCGTCTATATCGCCCCCGATGGCAAGCAGCACCGGAAGCAGTAGATGGCCGATTTCTGGGCAAATGATCCGGTCGTGGGTGGCTCTCCCGCACCCTCCGCGCCATCGGGCGCGAGTTCGCCGTTCTATGCCAATGATCCCGTTGTCGGCAACGAGGGACCGTCCTCGATGTCGCCGACCGAAAGTGGAGACACGTGGAGCGGCATTGCGCGGCAAATTCCAGCTGGGCTCGATCAGTTCGCCTATGATGTCATGGGCGCGCCGGTCGATTTGGCGCGCGGGCTGATCAACGGAGTTACGGCACCAACGCGGGATGCACAGGCGGCGGCGGCTGCGGCAGGACGGCCCGCTGGTA